>JADMIO011430514.1_pt1 | contig 98711 bp, 82 predicted proteins | sample 8958161 | NCBI WGS metagenome assembly JADMIO01 (sample SAMN16585339, study PRJNA669376) | soil metagenome | isolation source: Crop rotation soil | place: USA: Cullars Rotation, Alabama | collected 2011
CGCGACAACTTGTCCACGTGGAATTCTAAGCTTAGGATCCCAATGTGCTGGAAAGCATGTGTTTCGGTTTGCGTTTGGCCAGGCGAGGAGTCATAATTTTTTTTGCAGGCGTTAAATAAAAACACTAACGCAATAAGGGTGATAATATACGTTCTCATATTTCTTATTTTTATTGATTGCACAACGAACATACAATTGCCGGAAAGCTGTTGTCAATCCCCTAAAAACATGAGATTACTCCCCCCAATTAAAAAAAATCATCCAAAAAGGGGAGATGCTTTCACGAGGTGAAGAATTTTATTTGTTTTAAATTTCGTAGAGGAAATTATTCATGCGATTTTTTGCCAGCTATACTATCATCTTATTATTTATCGGCAGTGGCTATAGCCAGGAAATTTTGAATAAAGACAGTCTTCTCGCTATTGAAAAGATTGCAAAAGAAGACACGAGTAAGGTTTTATTGTATATACGCATTGGGCAACAGTATGAGAATAATTTGCCAGACTCGGCGATCTATTATTATACGGAAGCGAAACTGCTTAGTGAGAAACTGAATTACATTACAGGAATAATCAAGTTTGTAAACAATATTACGTATGTATATAACGCACAGGGGAAATTGGATTCCTCTCTAAGACTTAATCTCTATGCAGTCGAACTTTCAAAAAAAACAAATAACAAGCGACTTATCGCTATCTGTTTGGCGAATGTTGCCATCTCATACATGAAACTGGAGCAGTATGAAAGTTCAGTGGAATATTACCTGCAGGCTATAAAGACATTTGAAGAAATCCCGAATAAAGATCAACTTCATATTTTATACAATGATCTTTCGATTTTGTATGATAAAATGATGCAGTACGATAAATCATTGCATTATGCAGAAGAAGCCGTATCCGTTTCCCGGTCGTTAAATGACAGTACAAATCTAGCAATTGCGTTAGGAAGTATAGCTGCACCATTAGTCCATACGAATAGGGCAAAACAGGCGATGCCCTATCTTGAAGAAGCATTGAAAATCTGTAAACTTACCAATAACGTTTATGTTCGGGAATCTGTGTTGCTGGACCTCGGTACCGTTTATATGATGACTGACGAGGCTGAAAAACATAAAGCTGTCGCAGAAGAAGCTTTGCAATTATCCAAACAACTCGACGACCAGGAAGGCGTTACTGTATCGTACAGACTTCTTTCAGATTATTACATGAATAGTTTGCAGTTTGATAAAGCGAAAGAATATGCATTAAAGGCATTGCAGGTTGCTGTTGCTTCCGCACAACCCGAAAATGAAAAGAAAGCATTGCTGGGCTTGTCCGATATTTCGCTTGGCCTTCACAACATAAGAGATTTCACAAACTATAGAAGAAAACAGGATTCTATTGATCTTGCTTTACTTAACCGCCAGATAACCCGCAACACACAAGAGCTGGAAAAAAAGTATGAAACAGAGAAAAAGAATTTACAAATTCAGCAACTGGAAAAAGATAAAAGAATTCAAACGCTATCTATCCGTCAGAAAAATATATTGAACTATGTGCTGATCGGCGCTGCCATCACCATACTTATAATTAGCCTGCTGGGGTATCGTACCTACAGACAGAAACAGCTGTTGCAGCAAAAGAAAATAGAGCAACTGGAAAATGAAAAACAATTACTGGCTACGGAGGCATTGCTGAAAGGCCAGGAAGATGAACGCATACGGCTTGCAAAAGATCTGCATGATGGTTTAGGCGGAATGTTGTCTGGAATAAAACACTCATTAAATACTATGAAAGGAAATATGATCATGACTGAAAGCAATGTTCAGTCATTCGAACGCAGCATTGATATGCTCGATGCCTCCATACGAGAGATGAGAAGGGTGGCGCACAACCTTATGCCCGAATCGCTGGTAAAGTTTGGTTTGGATACAGCATTAAAAGATTTTTGTAATGATGTCAATCAAAGTGGTGCCGTAAAAATAACTTACCAGTCTTTTGGATTAACTGATAAAATAATTGAGCAAAATATCGCGATTACGATTTACCGGGTAGTACAGGAGCTGGTGAATAATATTTTAAAATATGCATCCGCAACACAGGCAATCGTTCAATTAGCAATAGAAACCGGAAAAATATCAGCTACAGTTGAAGATGATGGTAAAGGTTTTGATACTAAAGTGCTGGAACAAACGCAGGGCATAGGATGGAGCAATATCCGTTCAAGAGTTGATTATTTGAAAGGGAAGATCGACCTGCGCTCGAAAATCGGCGAAGGCACATCAGTTCACATTGAAATACCATTATGAGGCACACAAAATTATTTATTGTTGATGACCATTACATGGTAATAGAAGGTATCCGTTCATTATTGCAACAGGAAAACACTATAGAATGGATGGGTCATGCATCCAATGCGGCTTCATGCCTTGCATTTCTTCATAGTCAGCAACCCGATGTTATTCTGATGGATATCAACCTTCCTGATATGAACGGAATTGAATTATGCAAAGAAGTAAAAATTAAATATCCGTCTGTTTTTATTTTAGGGCTCAGCACATTTAACCAGGAGAGTTTTATAGATAAGATGATGCAGAACGGCGCGTCTGGTTATGTATTGAAAAATGCCGGAAAAGAAGAGTTGATAGAAGCGATTGAAACCGTTATGAAAGGGAAATTGTACCTGAGCATTGATGCGGCGCAGCTGATGCGGTTGGCACGTGATAAGCCGGAGGCAGCCGTTGTAACACGCAGGGAAAAAGAAGTGCTGGAACTTATTGCGGAAGGGTATACCAACGCAGAGATTGCGGATCGTTTATTTGTGAGCGTAAGTACAATTGATACGCATCGGAAAAATTTATTGGAAAAATTTAATGTAAGGAATACAGCATCGCTGGTAAGAATTGCAATGCAGCAGAAAATTATATGAGGAAAGGGAAGATGTTTTTAGCCTAGTAATTGCCGCACGCTTACTTTATCCTTCATCATTTCCCGTATCGCATTGGCAATCGCAGCAGCATCATAATGGCACTCATTATGCAGCTCTTTCAGTGTGCCATGTTCAATAATCCGATCCGGTACCCCCAATATCTTGATTTCATTTTTATAATTATGCTCAGCCATGAACTCTAATATCGCACTGCCGAAACCTCCTTTTACGGTTCCGTCTTCCACTGTCAATATTTTTTCATAACGGCCACATATTTCATGCAGCAGCTGTTCATCTAATGGTTTTGCAAACCGCATATCATAATGTGCGGGGTTTAGCCCGTCATTCTTTAACTCACGGATAGCAGCAGCGGCAAAATTGCCCGGATGGCCAAATGAAAGAATCGCAATATCATTTCCATCTTTTAATTTGCGGCCCTTCCCGATTTCAATCTCCTTCATTTCAGTTTTCCACTCGGGCATTACACCTTCGCCGCGTGGATATCGTATCACAAAAGGCAATGTCGTTGAATCTAACTGTGCTGTATACATTAAATTTCTCAGCTCACTCTCATTCATCGGTGCACTAACGATCATGTTGGGTATACAACGCATATAGGCTATGTCGTACACACCATGATGTGTGGGGCCATCTTCGCCCACAAGACCCGCACGATCGAGACAGAAGATAACGGGCAGTTTTTGAATCGCCACATCATGCACTACCTGGTCGTATGCTCTTTGCATGAAAGACGAATAAACATTGCAAAACACTTTCATTCCCTGCGTGGCCATACCGGCACTGATTGTTACTGCATGCTGTTCCGCTATGCCGACGTCAAACGCACGATGCGGCATTTTCTCCATCATAAATTTCAGGGATGAGCCTGATGGCATTGCCGGAGTTATCCCAAATATCTTTTCATTTCTCTCTGCCAGCTCAATAATGGTATGTCCGAAAACATCCTGGTATTTGGGGGGCTGTGGCAGATCATATTTCTTTTTTGCAATTTCACCAGTCACTTTATCAAACAAACCCGGTGCATGCCATTTAGTTTGATCCTTTTCCGCGAGAGAATATCCTTTACCCTTCACTGTCATTATGTGCAATATTTTCGGTCCCGGAATATTGCGTAAGTCTTTCAGTGTATCCACGAGTTTGGTAATATTATGACCATCAATCGGCCCGAAATAACGAAGCTTCAACGACTCAAAAAGATTCGCACTGCTGCTTACCATACCTTTCATTCCTTCTACAAGTTTGTGCGCCATGGCTCTTGTAAAAGATTTACCGACAGGCAATTTTCCGAGCAGTTTCCAAACATCGTCTTTCACCTTATTGTAAGTCGGCGAAATGGTGATATCTGTCAGGTATTCTTTTAATGCGCCAACATTCGGATCAATGCTCATGCAGTTATCATTCAATATTATCAGCACATCACTATCTGCCACACCCGCATGGTTCATGGCCTCAAACGCTTGACCCGCCGTCATGGCGCCATCACCAATTATGGCAACAGTTTTTCGGTCACCTTCACCCTTATATTTTGCAGCCATTGCCATACCCAGTGCGGCTGAAATAGAAGTAGAAGAGTGTCCGACTCCGAATGTATCATACTCGCTCTCACTTCTTTTCGGAAAACCGCTGAGTCCTTTGTATTTACGGTTAGTAATAAAATTGTCACGGCGGCCGGTGAGGATCTTATGACCGTAAGCCTGGTGACCTACGTCCCAAACCAATTGATCGTAAGGAGTATTATAAATGTAATGGAGAGCAACCGTCAATTCAACAACACCTAGACTGGCGCCGAAATGCCCGCCATGCACGCTTACTACATCAATAATATATTGGCGCAGTTCATCGCAGACCTGGTGCAATTTTTCGCGGGGTATCTTCTTCAGATCTTCAGGAGAGTTAATGGAGCTTAAAAGTGGTCCGGGATTAATTTGCATGCGAAGAAGTGCTGTTTGAGGCTGTAAAATTAATGTTTTCCGGTGTTGGTGAGTTACTAAAGTTTACGGGAATTACCCGTTTCAGGCCTGATTTTGCCTTTTTGACGTAAACGAATTCCATTTGTAAAAATTATCTTCCACTGGTATATTTACACAAATTCATCAAAGACTGATTAGGTAGCTTTGCAAATAATGCGCATCGGTAGGCGACTATATTGGGTTTTCCAGTTGTCTGGGTGGGGTCTATTTACCCTCATTAATATATTCTTCGCCTTTATTTTTGATAAGATTGAATGGAAGTTCGGATTCAGGTTGATGATTTATATAGGCCTTGGTCTATTACTTTCCCATTGTATGCGATGGGTCATTCACAGAACAAATATTCTCTACAAACCTTTGCAGAACCAGATAACCAGTTTTATTTCCATCACACTTGTTTTTGCAATGCTTGTCGGTATTTCTGAGACGTACATACAGCAATACTTTGACATTTTACCAAAAGAATCGGGAACAAACAAAGCTATTGCTGTTCCCAAACTCATTCTGAATAATGCATTCTATTCATTTGTTTACCTCTTCATCTGGAACTGCATATATTTCATTTATCATTACATAGAAAAAAGCCGCAAGCAGCAGTTGGATACTTTGAAACTTGAAGCACTGGTAAAAGAACTTGAATTAAAAACGATCAAAGCACATATCAATCCTCATTTTATTTTCAACTCATTAAATAGCATCCGTGCATTGGTAGACGAGAATCCCGAGCGGGCGCGACGAGCGGTTACTGAGTTAAGTAATATTCTGCGCAGCAGTATGCAGGTAGAAAAAGCGGAGACAGTGAGTTTTGAAAAAGAATTGAATATTGTAAAAGATTATCTTGCCCTCGAAAACATGCGGTTCGAAGACAGGCTGAAAGTGGTGTATGAAATTGATGAAGATACACTCGATCAGCAAGTACCGCCGATGATGTTGCAAACGTTGGTCGAGAATGCGATCAAGCATGGTATCAGCAGACAATTAAATGGCGGCATGGTTAAGATCGTTTCAGACTTCAGGAACAGCCATCATGAATTGATTGTACAGAATACGGGTTACCTGAACGGCGCATTGAATGGGTATGAAGGTTTTGGATTATCCAGCACCCAAAACAGGCTGCATCTTTTATATGGTGATAAAGCAAATTTTGAAATCAGGCAGGCAACACCTACTCTTGTTGAAGCCAAATTATCCATCCCTGTTGAAGCCAAATAAAAACTACACACATGAGAGCAATTATTATTGATGACGAAAGACTGGCCAGGGCGGAATTGAAAAAACTTCTGCAGGACTTTCCCGAAATTGAAGTAATAGACGAAGCCGCCAATGCCGAAGAAGGCATTTCAAAAATTGACAGCCTTAATCCCGAGTTGGTTTTTTTGGACATCCAGATGCCAGGCAAGACAGGATTCGATATGCTGTCCGAACTGGAAAGAGCGCCGTATGTTATTTTCACTACGGCCTATGACGAATATGCGTTAAAAGCATTTGAAGTAAATGCGTTGGATTACCTGTTAAAACCAGTAGAGCCGAAGCGTCTTGCAGATGCTATTCAAAAGCTGCACCTGACAGAACAAAAGGAAAACAGGCATGGTACGGAAAATGTAAACAATAGCCTGTTGAGTGAGAATGACCAGGTATTTGTAAAAGACGGAGAACGTTGCTGGTTTGTAAAACTTAGTGATATCCGGTTGTTCGAGAGCGTTGGTAACTATGCAAAAGTATTTTTTGGAACCAATAAGCCGCTTATCTTAAAATCATTGAATGCCTTGGAAGAAAGATTGGACGAGAAAACATTTTTTCGTGCAAACCGCAAGCATATCGTCAACCTTCGTTTGATAGAGAAAATAGAACCTTATTTCAATGGAGGTTTATTGCTCGAATTGAAAGGCGGCGAAAAAATAGAAGTAAGTCGCAGGCAAACGGTAAAGTTTAAGGAGATGATGAGCTTGTAAAATGTAAAATGAAAAATATAAAATGTAAAATGTAAAGGTTGAACGCTGCAGGTGAATCTTGGATTTTACATTTATCAATGCATTTAAAATATGAAGAGATTAATAGTGACGGGGTTGTTCATAGTAACAACCTCTTTTTTATTTGCGCAGAAAGCAGATGATGTTATTAATGCAAAGGAAGCGGAACGAATAGAAAAAGTGCTGGCGGCAGATAATATGCATGGGCGTAAAGTATTTACAGCAGATGTAGATAAAGCCGCCGATTTCATTGCGTCGGAGTTTAAAAAGGCAGGCTTGCAGACATGGAATGGTAGTAATTCTTATTTGCAAAGCTTTGCTTTGGTTACGCCAAAGTTTATCAGCGCTTCAGGTTCTTTAGATGGAAAGCCACTTCAGCAAAAAAATATTGTAGTTATTACAAGCCAGCCTGAATTTAAAATGGACCAGCATTCCGGCTTTGAAAAAGCAACAATAAAAGCAGGCGCCAATTTTTTCATGGAAGCATATAAATATTTTCAGTCGGGCAAGAATTATTTTATAACGGTTGATACCTCTTTTGCAAAAAACTTTTCAAGACTGGCACAGTTCAAAAGCGGCGGAATTTCTAAATCCGATAAAAACACCGTGTACGTTTTAGCTGATAAAGAGCCAACCACCTTTGCCATTGAAGCAAAACACCAGATCACTGAACAGAAGCTGGCGAATGTGGTGGGTATACTTCCAGGTAAATCAAAAAAAGATGAGTATGTTATTTTTTCCGGGCACTACGATCATATCGGTATCGGGCAACCGGAAAATGGCGATTCAATTTACAATGGTGCAAATGATGATGCGTCCGGTACAACAGCGGTTATATTGCTTGCAAATTACTTTAAAGCATTAAATAATAACGAAAGAACATTGGTCTTCGCCGCATTTACTGCAGAAGAGATCGGCGGGTTCGGTTCACAATTTTTTTCAAAACAATTTGATCCTGCAAAAGTCGCTGCCATGTTTAATATAGAAATGATAGGAACAGAAAGTAAGTGGGGAAAGAACTCCGCTTATATCACAGGCTATGAGAAAACGGATATGGGAAAAATATTACAAAAAAATCTTGAAGGCACCGGCTTCACATTTTATTCCGATCCATACACTGAAGAGAATTTATTTTATCGCTCTGATAATGCAACATTGGCAAGACTGGGAGTGCCCGCCCATACTATCTCTACCTCCAAAATGGATAATGAGCCCAATTATCACAAAGTGAGCGACCAGGTGGAAACATTGGATATGGTGAATATGGCAAAGATTATTAAATCAATTGCGTTGAGCGCAAAAACAATTATTGCCGGAAAAGACTCACCATCACGGGTAGACGTTGGCGCTCTGAAATAGGAACAATTTGGGAATTTGAAAATTTGAAAACGAGAAGAGCGAAAAAGGTAGGCATGTGAAAAATGTGACTATTTTAATCGGGGCCTTTCATTTTCAAATTTTCAAATTCTCACATTTTCAAATTTATCCGAATGTATCGCATCGCTCATCTCTTTAATCAGTGATGCATCTTTTTCAATCGCATTGCCAACAACGATAAGATCGGCGCCGGCTTTACAATTGAGATATGCTTTCTCAGGAGTGGAGATGCCGCCGCCAACGATAAGCGGTACTTCAATCCGATCAGCCACTGCTTTTATCATACTTTCGGTAATCGGTCGTTTAGCGCCACTACCGGCATCCATATAAATTAATCGCATGCCCAACATCTCTCCCGCCATCGCGGTACACATTGCGATCTCATTTTTATCGGCAGGTATCGGGCTGGCATTGCTGATATAGGAAACGGTAGTAGGAGCGCCGCCATCAATAACCATATAGCCGGTAGAAAGAAGTTCAAGCCCGCTTTGTTTAACAAATGGAGCCGAAACAACATGCTGGCCAATGAGTAGCTCAGGATTGCGGCCGGAAATAAGTGACAGGTATAACAAGCCGTCGGCATACTTGCTGATTTGACTGGGACTTCCCGGAAAAAGTATTACCGGGATCGAACAACTTTTTTTTATGTGCTGTACACACTCATCAAGGTGATTGGAGATAACAAGACTTCCTCCAACTAACAGATAATCCACTTTTGCGGTTAGGGATAAATCAACCAATTCATCCAGGATAGACGGATTGATTTTGTCCGGGTCAATCAGTACGGCAAATGATTTAAGTCCCTGCTTTTTTCTTTGTTCCAGCGATTTGTAAATTGTCATCTTCATCCGATACCGGGTTCATTATTGCAAAAATGCAAAAAGTTTTCCGCATTTAACCAGTAAACCAGCGGGGTAGTTCAACTATAACCGAAGATAGGAAGCAATCTGCAAAATATGATTGTTAGTGAAGGCATTATCCATTCCGAAAATATACTGATTCATATACCCGAGTTCAAGGTCCCACTGTTTATTGACGCGATAACCGCTTGCCAGGTATAAACGATTTTGGTCAAAGTATTTTCCATTTACAGTCGAAAGGTTGCCAAAATTTACAAATACCTCATTCTGCAACGCGACAAATAAACCTTCGGCAAAAACAGGTTCATTGACCAATGGCAATACATTGCGTATAAAGTATCTGAACCGGTTGGCGTAAACAAAACCGTCCTTTTCCAGTTCATTGTTCATTACTTTCTTTTTTTCAATAAAACGTTGTTCCAGTCTGAATCTGTGAGCAACCTGCACTTTCTTTTTTATTGAATGAGTCATTAAAAATTGCTGCCAGATGCGATGCTCTGTTGCATGACCGGTTGTGTTGTTTACAACCCGGCGATTATGGAAATATCCATAGCCGGCGGTTACGATCATATTTTTATTCAAATTATAATTCAATCCACCTCGGATGAACGCAGTTTGAAGGTGCTCTATTTTATCGGTGCTTCGCCATTGCGTTTCTGCATGAATACTCGTTTTAATACCTGTTTTGATCGTATTGAATGATGCAAACCATCCCGAATACTGTGTTTGAGATTTGGAAGAAAGCGTAACGCAGTTCAGGAGCAGCATCATGATAATTATAAGGGGCCTTTCTACTTTCATGTCGACAAAAAAAATACAAACATGGCAAACGAAAAAGTTTCCGGCGGGAAACGACATTTCCATGACTGATTGGCTATAAGTCATGCTGGAACTGAATTTCAGCTTGTTTACAATTAATTAACATACAAACCAAAAAAAATTTGTCATAAAAAAACTTGAAGTTGTGTATAAATTACGTAACCCACTACACACTTGAATTTCAAAATTTTCAACAAAGTTTTTCCACAAGAGGTGGATATTTGTGATTTCAATTTTTGAGAATAAAAAAAGACTTTCGTTTTCTTCTCCCACCTGAGAAGGCTATTAATCAAACCCAACAAATTCTTTTTAGTTATGGCAGGAAAAAACAATGCATCCGCCAAAAGCGGCTTGCAATTTCGTCGTCGCTTCACACGTGACGATAAAAGCGTGTTCGACCAGTTCGAATACGACTATCGTACTTCAGTAATACGCAACCCCAGCGGTGAAGTAGTATTTGAAATGAATAATGTCGAAGTACCCAGACAGTGGAGCCAGATAGCGACGGATATCCTTGCCCAAAAATATTTTCGAAAAGCTGGAGTGCCGCAACCAGATGGTAGTCTAGGCAGGGAAACTTCTGCAAAACAGGTTGCTCACCGTCTTGCCAACTGTTGGAAGGTGTGGGGTGAACGTTACGGTTACTTCGCTTCGGAAAAAGATGCAACGATATTCTACGATGAGTTGGTGTATAGTGTCCTCAACCAGATGTGTACGCCAAATTCGCCACAATGGTTCAATACGGGTTTGTATGAAAGCTATGGTATAAAAGGTAAACCGCAAGGCCATTATTATGTAGATCCTGCCGATGGCCAATTAAAAAAATCTACTTCTGCTTATGAGCGTCCGCAGCCACACGCCTGTTTTATTTTAAGTGTGGATGACGATCTTGTGAATGATGGCGGCATAATGGATTTATGGGTTCGTGAAGCTCGCATTTTTAAATATGGGTCAGGTGTAGGAACGAATTATTCCAATCTTCGCGGAGAAGGGGAAAAATTGAGCGGTGGTGGCACGTCCAGTGGTTTGATGAGTTTTTTAAAAATAGGTGACCGTGCAGCCGGTGCTATTAAAAGTGGTGGTACAACCCGTCGTGCCGCCAAGATGGTGTGTCTCGATTTAGATCATCCGGAAATAGTTGAATTCATTAACTGGAAAGTAGAGGAAGAGAAAAAAGTAGGTGCGCTTATTGCTGCCGGTTATGCGAGTGATTATGAAGGTGAGGCGTACAAAACAGTAAGCGGCCAGAATTCAAATAACTCCGTTCGTATTCCGAATTCATTTTTTGAAAAATTAAAAGCCGATGATGATTGGGAATTGACGGGTCGAATGGACGGCCGGGTAATGAAGAAAGTTCCTGCAAGGGAATTATGGAAACAAATTTCTTATGCGGCATGGCGATGTGCTGATCCGGGAACGCAATACAATACCACGATTAATGAATGGCACACGTGCCCGGCAGGTGGAGAAATAAGAGCCTCTAACCCCTGCTCTGAATACATGTTCCTCGACAATACGGCCTGCAACCTGGCGTCGGCAAACCTCATGAAGTTTTATGATGCACAGAAAAATATATTCGATGTAGAAGGATACGAATATAACTGCCGTTTATGGACAGTTGTTTTGGAAATATCTGTTTTAATGGCGCAGTTCCCGTCGAAAGAAGTGGCACAATTAAGTTATGAATATCGCACTCTCGGTCTTGGCTATGCGAACCTGGGCACCATGCTGATGGTGAGCGGTATTTCCTATGATAGCGAAGAGGCAAGAGCCATTGCCGGTGCCATAACTGCGATCATGACCGGTGTTTCTTATAAGACATCAGCGGAACTTGCAGAAGTGCTCGGGCCGTTCCCGCGTTATGAGGAGAATAGGGAAAATATGTTGCGGGTAATGCGCAATCATCGCCTCGCGGCTTATGATGCTGATGAATATGAAGGACTCAGCCTGAAACCACAAGGCATTAAAGCAAAATACTGCCCGGATTATTTATTATCCGCTGCATGCAAAGCCTGGGATGAGGCGGTTGAACTGGGTGAAAAGTTTGGATATCGCAATGCACAGGCCACTGTTATTGCACCGACCGGTACCATTGGCCTGGTGATGGATTGCGATACAACTGGAGTGGAACCTGACTTCGCTCTTGTGAAATTCAAAAAATTATCCGGCGGAGGTTACTTCAAAATTATTAACCAATCTGTTCCGACTGCCTTGAGAAATCTTGGCTATAACGCAAAAGAAGTTGATACGATTGTAAAATATGCTGTAGGTGCAGCCACCTTTGCAGGCGCACCGTTTATCAATCACCAGTCATTGAGTGAAAAGGGATTTATTGCCGATGAAATTAAAAGATTAGATACTGCTGCATCAACCGCTTTCGAAATTGGATTTATATTCAATAAATACACGCTGGGCGAAGAATGCCTGCAGCGTTTAGGATTTAAACCGGAGCAATACAATGACTTCGAATGGAGCCTGCTTGAAGCACTCGGATTTACTGATGAGCAGATTGAAGCCGCTAATGACTATGTATGTGGCACAATGATGCTTGAGGGTGCGCCGTATCTAAAAGAGCAGCACCTGCCCGTTTTTGACTGTGCCAACAAATGCGGAAAGAAAGGCCAGCGCTATATTCATGCGCATGGCCATATCCGCATGATGGGTGCCGCGCAACCCTTTATAAGCGGCGCTATTTCCAAAACCATCAACCTGCCAAATGAAGCATTAGTAGATGAAATAGCGGACTCTTACATGTTGAGCTGGGAGCTGGGATTAAAAGCGTGTGCACTATACCGTGATGGATCTAAATTGTCACAGCCTCTCAGTAATAAATCAGATAAAAAGAAAAAGGCAGAAGAACCTAAGGCCGAACAGCCGGTAATAGTTAGCGAGCCAGTCAAGCAATCCAATATTGTTGATATGAGTAAACTCACTGTTGAAGAGCTGCTGGAGGAAGTACAAAAAAGAGTACAATCTTCACCGGACACAAAACTGAAACGCAAACTCGCCAGTATCGTTGAACGCCGTTCTTTGCCGGCTAAGCGTCGCGGATTTACGCAAAAGGCAAAAATCAATGGCCAGGCTATTTTCTTACGTACAGGCGAATATAGCGATGGTACATTGGGTGAAATATTTATAGATATGGCAAAAGAAGGAGCTACTATGCGTAGTATGCTGAACTGTTTTGCTATCGCGATTTCTATCGGGTTGCAATATGGCGTACCGTTAGAAGAGTTTGTTGACAAGTTTGCCTTTACACGTTTCGATCCGGCAGGTTTTGTAGAGCATCCGAATATTAAATCAACGACATCCATAGTTGACTTCATCTTTCGTGCATTAGGATATGAATATCTTGGCCGCACAGACCTAGTGCATGTACTGGACAAACCTGAAATTATGAATGCCGGCACTGATGATTGGGATGATGTGCCCACCAATCTTGAATACGACAAGGAACCAGAGCTATCAAGTATCCGGGTTACAAGTAGTTCTTCAAACGCGAATGTAACTCCACAGGCTGCAAAGATTCAACGGGGCGCCGCACAAGGTTCGAAAAGTGAAACAGGGTTAAGTGCCATGAATGCAGCAGCGAAGAGTATGCAGAGTGATGCACCGGCTTGTAACACATGCGGGCATATTACGGTAAGAAGCGGTACATGTTATAAATGCCTCAATTGCGGCAATAGCATGGGCTGTAGTTAAAAATTTGCGAACTGGACGGAAAACCATAAACAAGTACCCATCATGAATCCCCTTGTATACAAGGGGATTTTAATTTTTAGGTATTACTACGGTGAAATAGCTACGGACATATACCTTTAGTCACTCGCATATTTGAGGCGGGATAATCATTGCAAGGGGAAATAAAATCATATTATTTTAGGCCGCTAAAGCCGTTGCACTATGAAAGCCAGATATCTGTTATTGCTGCTTCTCATCATTGGTATATTGTCTGCATGTAACCGGGCATTTACACCTTATGACGCTGCGAATCATCGCAAGGGAATGAGATGCAGGAACCTTAATTAAAGTGTTTTATTGATTCTATTTGAAAAGCCGGTGATTGAAAAAAATTACCGGTTTTCTATTACTCATTGTCCGAAGAGACTATTTACGGCACCTTCCATCATAGGAAATTTTTCCACCACAAAACTTTTAATAGCTTCTATCGCTTTCTTAGCCTGTTCGTCTGTGAGACCAGCTTCAGCTTTTAGCTTATCAATTAATTCCTGCATAAGTAAGAGTTTAAAAAAGTTTAACAGGTTTCAAAGGTAGAATGGTTTTTCAATAAAACCCGTATTCATATGTTTAAATGAAAAGGTCCGGTTTTAAAAACCGGACCTTAAATTTCTTGAGGATTTATTAAGCAACTTTGAGCAAGCTTAGTTTGCTCTTATCAAATTTGCGTTTTGCATAATCCAGCGTAAGATGAAAACGGCTTTCCTTGGAAGAAGGTAATTCAAACATCGCGTCAGTAAGTATGCCTTCGCAAATACTGCGCAGGCCTCTGGCGCCTAATTTATATTCTACCGCTTTATCTACCATGAAACCGAGTACTTCTTCCTCCACCTCCAAATGAATACCTTCCAGTTCAAACAGTTTTTTATACTGCTTCATAAGCGCATTCTTAGGCTCTGTGAGAATAGCTCTTAATGTAGTAGCATCCAACGGATCGAGATGTGTAACTACGGGCAGACGGCCCAGTAGTTCCGGAATCAGGCCAAATGATTTCAGGTCCTGTGCATTTACATAACGCAGCAGGTTTTTCTTCATCGTTTCCTGGTGATCCTTATCTACGTTAAAACCAATAGTATTGGTCTGCACACGACGGGCTATTATTTTATCAATACCATCAAAAGCACCACCACAAACAAATAATATATTCTGAGTATTGATTTTAATAAGTTTTTGCTCCGGATGTTTACGTCCACCTTGTGGTGGCACCAATACATCGGTTCCTTCCAGCAGTTTCAACATTCCCTGCTGCACACCTTCACCGCTTACATCCCGGGTAATAGAAGGATTATCACCTTTGCGTGCAATTTTATCTATCTCGTCAATATATACTATTCCGCGCTCGGCGGCTGCAATATCATAATTGCAAACCTGCAACAAACGTGTAAGTATGCTTTCCACGTCTTCACCAACATAACCGGCTTCGGTAAACACAGTAGCATCGACGATTGTACACGGTACATTCAGCATTCTTGCAATACTCTTGGCCAGCAGTGTTTTTCCAGTGCCGGTTTCGCCAACCATTATGATGTTGCTTTTTTCAATCTCAACATCATTACCTGAATTGAATTCATTGATTTTTTGCTGCAAACGTTTGTAGTGATTATAAACAGCAACAGCCAGTACTTTTTTTGCTTCATCCTGGCCTATAACATATTCATCCAGGAATCTTTTTATTTCTATTGGTTTTTTTACGGTGAGTTTGAAAGAAGTATTGCTTTTTTCTTCACGTACTACCAACTCCTGGTCGATGATCTCACGGGCGTGTTCGACACAGTTTTCACAGATATGTCCTTCCTGGCCTGCAATAAGAATCTTTACTTCATCGCGACTCCGGCCACAGAACGAACAATGTAATGGGTTTTTAGCCATGCAATGTTTTTGTTTTTGCCTTAGCTCTCACAATATTGCTAGAAGCTGCAAAAATAAAAAACTGCGGGCATAAGCGCAGTTTTTTATTTATCACAATTGACAATTATCAATTGTATGTTGATTATCAATTATTTATATTTTCTCCACGATTTGGTCCACGATACTATAATCAAGTGCTTCCTTTGCATCCATCCAGTAGTCGCGGTCAAAGTCTTTCAGGATCTGCTGCATTGTTTTACCGGTGTTCTCTGCAAGAATCTTGGCTCCCAATTCTTTCACCCGTTTGGTTTGCTTTGCCTGTATTTCGAGATCGGCACTTACACCCTGTATGTGCCCTCCTAATGAAGGTTGGTGAATCATTACTTCCCCATGCGGGTAAATATATCTCTTGCCTTTTACACCACCACTTAATAATATACTTCCCATCGAAGCTGCGAGGCCCATACATATTGTGGCTACCGGCGATTTCAGCATTCGCATGGTATCGTATATCACCATGCCGCTTGTAACAACGCCGCCGGGACTGTTAATGTAAAATTTTATTTCCTCTCCGGATTTATCGGCATCGAGCAGGAGCAATTTACTTACAACATCTCTTGCACTTTTATCATCCACTACTCCCCACAGATACACACTTCGTTTATCGAAGAAATATTTTTCGAGCTTCTTGCTAAACATCATCAGGTCCGACTTCGGCTGTTCTTCCTTTTCATCATCCTCATCATCTGCCCGCCAATCGTTGTATAAATATTGTCTCGGTATCATATCTATAGTTTGAAAATTTAAAATGATGCGTACGTTTAATTAATCTTTCTTTTGTTTTCTTGGATTTATAAGCAATACCTCATCTACCAGGCCATAATCTTTTGCTTCGATCGCTGTCATCCAGTAGTCACGGTCAAAATCTTTTTCAATCTGTTTGGCAGGTTTACCGGAATGGTAATGAACTATTTCATACAATTCACTTTTCAATTTTCGTATTTCATTTACCGTTATTTCGATGTCGCTGGCTTGTCCGCCGATAGCGCCGCTTGGCTGATGCATCATGATGCGGGCGTGTTTTAGCGCAGCTCTTTTTCCCTTGGTACCAGCACCCAAAAGCACACAGGCCATTGATGCAGCCATACCAATGCAAATGGTGGCCACATCCGGCGATACGTATTGCATTGTATCATACACACCTAATCCTGAATATACGCTGCCACCAGGGCTGTTGATGTACATGTTTATATCCCGGGTTCTGTCTGTAGAATCGAGGAATAGCAATTGTGCCGTCACGATATTTGCTACCTCATCATTAATAGGATAGCCGAGGAAAATAATACGGTCCATCATCAGGCGGCTGTACACGTCCATCACGGCTACGTTCATAGGCCGTTCTTCAATGATATTTGGCGTGAGTGCCGTTACAAGATGAGACGCATAACTATTAAGGGTATTACTGGAAATGCCGTGATGCTTGACGGCATATTTTTCAAATTCCGATTTAAGCTTCATGAATATTTAGTTAACAAGTTAACGAGATAATGGTTGAATGGGAAGAAGCAGGAAAATGTAAGCATTACATCTTACTCTTCGACCAGTTCAACCGAATCCTTATTCATCAAATATCCGTCCAAATGAGAAAACTGCAAAATCAGTGTCAAGTTGACTTGTTTTTTTAATGTACTGATTTAAATAGTAAAGGGTTGACAGATGAAAATCCCCATCAACCCTTCAACAAGTCCCTTGTCACTTTTATTAATGGTGGTGATGCTGATGTGCTTCTACCAATTTGGTAAATTCTTCAGCACTTATTTCTTTTTCTTCTGGTTGTACTTGAGTTTCTGTCCACTCAAATATTTTTTGTGTTTGCATCCGGTTATACGTATCCTCCACATATTTGCGGTCTTTCATCATTTTTTCAATATAGTCATTCACCCAGCCTTGTTCTTCTGCCGCATCAGCATTCATGCCCATGTAGCCGAACAATTGCTGTTTTGCAAAATTTCTGAGTTCGTCAGGTTGCACACTGATATTGTTTTCACGAATGATCTTATCGGATATTAACGTCCATTTCAGTTGATTGAGAAAAACAGGAAACTCGTTTTCCACTTCTTCGTCTGATTTTACCTGTTCGCCCTGTGTTCTCATCCATTTTTTTAAAAAGCCTTCCGGAAACTTTATTTCGGTGTGATCAATCAATTCATGATAGGCCTGATCATGAATCTGATTTTTTGCCTGGTTATCCCAATAAGTTTGTATCTGATCTTTTATTTTAATTCGGAAATCAGCTTCTGTTTTTACTTCCTGGTTGGGATATAATTGATTGAAAAATTCTTCATTCAATTCTTTCCTTTCCAGCAAACCGATTTTTGTGATTTGTATTTTAAAATGCCCGTTTTTCGCTGCTTCGTTGTCGTTAGTTAAACCAAGATCACCAATGATCCATTCTCTTTCTTTTTCATCAAATGCATCGCTCAACTGAACGATTATAAAGTCATTGATGGTTTTGCCAATGAGGTTGGAGCGAAATGATTCCTTAAAATATTTAACTAATAATGAGTTGTCTTTTTTTATTCCACCGTCAATATCATTTCCATTTTCATCAGTTTGCGTAAAAACAACATTGAGTACATTTTCTTCGCTATCTACTGTATGGAGGTCCTTCATATTACCATAGCGGTTCTGCAGCCTTTCGATTTCGTTATTTATCATTTCATCTGTTACTTTTACCTTATAACGGATCGTTTTTGCGGTTGAAAGATCAGCCAATGCAAATTCAGGCTTCATGCCCACTTCAAAATGAAATACATAATCGGCCGGATTATTCATATCCAGCTGATGCATATCCGTTTCTATCGGCAAAGGTTGAGCGAAAATGTCCAGTTTGTCAGTTTCAAGGTATTTGATGAGTTCCCTGTCTACCGAACGCAACACTTCATCTGAAAAAACTGAAGTGCCGTACATTTTTTTAATCAGGCCGGCGGGAACCTGTCCTTTCCGGAAACCCGGTATATTGGCCTTTTTACTGTAATCTTTAAGCGCTTTTTCAAAAGATGGCAGATAATCTGTTTTTTCCAATTTCACTGTCAGCCTTTCATGAAGTAAACCGATGTTCTCTTTTGTAACTGTTGCCATGTATATGAGTTTAAATGTTTAAAAGTTTAAGGGTTTAAAGTTATCGCTGATATCATAAAGTTTCTTTACAGGTAGTGACTCTCTGCAGGGTGAAACTTTAAACGTTTAAACCATTAAACTCTTAAACTTGTTTTTGGTGCGGGTGGAGGGACTCGAACCCCCATGCCTTGCGGCGTCAGATCCTAAGTCTGATATGTCTACCAATTTCACCACACCCGCTTTCCGCGGTTTAAAAATTTAATGTTTAAAGTCTAAGGTTCTTTCCACCTCCATGCTCACTACCGCTGTTGAAAATCATGATGTGATGAAGATTTTTTTAACTGTCATACTTTAAGCGTTTTATGTACTATTCGAATAACAGCCTGGAATCGTCAACTAAAAGAACTTTAAACGTTAAACCTTAAACATTCAACCTTTTAAAATGGGCTGCAAATGTAGGTCATTTCGCTAAAACGGAATGAACCAAACCGAGGCTTTTTCTTAAATTCGTAGACGATGGAAACAGTCGCACAGCTTCCGAAATATAATTTAACCGAAGAGCAGGAAAAAAGTTTGATTCTCCGTGAGTACCGTGCCCTTTTGCGTTCCCTGAAAGCCAAATTAAAACCCGGAGATCGTAAACTTATCCGGAGTGCGTTCGAAATAGCCGCCGAAGCGCATAAAAGCATGCGCCGGAAAAGCGGAGAGCCCTACATTCTGCACCCGCTGGCGGTCGCCAGGATTTGCGTGGAAGAAATAGGTTTAGGGGTTCGCTCCACCATCTGTTCATTGTTGCATGATACGGTAGAAGACACCGACGTTACACTTGAAGACGTAGAACGTGAATTTGGAAGCGAAATAGCAAGAATAGTTGACGGATTAACTAAAATTTCGAATGTCATTGATGTAAATGCTTCTCAACAGGCAGAGAATTTTAAAAAAATATTGCTGACGCTCACCGACGATCCTCGTGTTATTCTTATAAAACTGGCAGACCGCCTGCACAATATGCGGACGCTGGACAGTATGAAGCGGGAAAAACAGTTAAAGATTTCTTCTGAAACGGTATACATCTATGCTCCGCTGGCTCACCGGATGGGCCTATATAATATTAAGACAGAAATGGAGGATCTGGCGATGAAATATATGGAGCCGGAGACTTATAAGGATATTGCCAAAAAACTTTCAGAAACAAAAAGAGAGAGAACCCGCTACATCAATGAATTTATAAAACCATTAAAAGACAAACTGGAAAAGACCGGGTTCAATTTTGAAATGTACGGGCGGCCAAAAAGCATTCATTCTATCTGGAACAAGATGCGGAAAAAAGCCGTGGACTTTGAAGAGGTATATGATCTTTTTGCGATCCGCGTAATACTCGATTCTCCACCTGAAAAAGAAAAAGAAGAATGCTGGAAAGTATATTCTCTTATTACTGATGAATACACGCCATCACCGGAGAGATTGCGCGATTGGCTCAGTAACCCAAAAAGCAATGGATATGAAGCACTGCATACGACCGTAATGGGACCACAAGGCAAATGGGTGGAAGTGCAGATACGAACAAAACGTATGAATGAAATTGCTGAAAAAGGTCTCGCGGCACATTGGAAATATAAAGAAGGCAATGCAGACGAAAGCCGGTTTGATAAGTGGTTTCAACAAATTCGCGAAGTGATCAGTAGCCAGGAAACCGACAGCATCGATTTTTTACAGGACTTCAAAACCAGTTTTCTCGCCGAAGAAATTTATGTATATACGCCGAAAGGGGATGTGAAAATGTTGCCTATTGGCTCAACGGCTCTTGATTTTGCTTTCGCAATTCATAGCGCAATTGGTTCTAAATGTATTGGTGCAAAAGTGAATCACAAGTTGGTACCGATCAGCCATAAGTTACGTAGCGGCGACCAGGTAGAGATAATAACCAGCAACAAACAAAAGCCATCAGAAGACTGGCTTGGATTTGTGGTTACCGCCAAAGCAAGAACTAAAATTAAAGACGCATTAAAAGAAGAGAAGAGGAAAATAGCAGACGAAGGAAAATATACGGTGCAGCGGAAAATAGAAGCAATGGGTGCTGCGTATTCACAGGGAAACATTGATGAGCTGGTTTCATTCTATAAATTAAGTTCAGCACTCGATCTCTATTACCAGATTGCCGTTAAGAATATTGACCTGAAAGAATTGAAGGATTTTAAAGTACTTGGCGACAGGCTGGAACCACCAAAACCTGTAAAGGTACCCGCTGAGATTAAGCTTGATGGCCTCACACATTCCACACTTTCAAAAAAAGATGCTGAACTGATTATTTTCGGAGAAAGCAGCGATAAAATCGTTTATAATCTGGCCAATTGTTGCAAACCGATTCCGGGTGATGACGTTTTTGGTTTTGTAACGACCGGCAAAGGATTGACCATTCATCGTACCAATTGTCCCAACGCTGCTAAGTTGCTGGCCAACTACGGGCATAGAGTTGTAAAAACAAAGTGGGCGAAGAATAAAGAAATATCATTCCTTACCGGTTTGAAGATTATTGGAATGGATGATGTAGGCGTTATCCATAAAATAACGAACCTCATTTCAGGCGAATTAAAAATCAATATTGCTGCGCTTACTGTGGAAGCCAAAGAAGGACTTTTCCAGGGAAATATCAAACTCTATGTACATGACAAGGAAGAGTTGGAAGTGCTTGTTCAAAAACTGAAAGAACTTTCGGGCATCGAGTCTGTTGAACGTTATGATGCCGAAGCTGCATAACAATAAGTTTAATGGTTTAAAGTTTAGCATTGCAATCAATACAAAACGAAGGCTACTGGTTGATAACCTTCGCTTTTTCGTTAATAACTTTCTGAATGATCATATTTATAAATGAGGTGACTGTTTATTGATACCTTATTTTTGCCGCCGTTACAAATACAAACTAATGGTAGATGTTATTCTCGGCCTTCAATGGGGCGATGAAGGAAAAGGAAAGATTGTCGATTATTTTGCCAAAGACTATGATATCATAGCACGTTTCCAGGGAGGGCCTAATGCAGGACACACGCTTTATGTAAATGATAAAAAAATTGTTTTGCACCAGATTCCATCAGGAGTTTTTCATCCCAACACTTCCAATCTTATAGGAAATGGTGTCGTATTGGATCCCGTTACGTTAAAAAGAGAATGTGAAACAGTTGCTTCTTTTGGCATTGACCTCAAGAAGAATTTGTACATCGCCGAAAGAACACATTTAATTCTGCCTACACATCGGGCGTTGGATGCAGCGGCGGAACAATCGAAGGGTAACCAAAAAATTGGCTCGACGCTGAAAGGAATCGGGCCGACTTATATGGATAAAACAGGACGGAATGGTCTTCGTGTAGGCGATTTATTGGATAAAAATTTTACAACATCCTATATAAGACTCAGGCTTAAGCATCAGCGGTTACTCGATAATTTTTCTTTTGCCGAAGATATTTCAGCCTGGGAAGAGCAGTTTTTTGAAGCAGTTGAATTTCTTCGAGAATTGAATATCGTCAATGGGGAATATTTTATTAACGATAAAATTCAATCGGGAAAAAAGGTATTGGCAGAGGGGGCGCAGGGGAGTATGCTGGATATAGATTTTGGAACTTTTCCTTATGTTACCTCATCCAATACAATTTCGGCAGGTGTTTGCAATGGCCTCGGTATTGCCCCGCAAAAAATAAAAGAAGTAATCGGTGTTACAAAGGCTTATTGCACGAGAGTAGGAGGAGGGCCATTTCCAACTGAATTGGAAAATGCAGCCGGGGAGGAATTGAGAAAGATCGGGAATGAGTTTGGAGCAACAACGGGACGGCCGCGGCGTTGCGGTTGGATTGATCTTGTAGCGCTGCGCTTTGCCTGCATGATAAATGGTGTTACCAAAATTGTAATGACCAAAGCCGATGTTCTCGATGCGTTTAAAACACTGGACATTTGTACGTCTTATAAAATAAATGGTAAAGAGTCTGCGGAAATTCCCTTCCAGATGACGAGAGTAAACATAGTACCTGTGTACAAAAGTTTTACAGGATGGAATATCTCTACCGATGCAGCGAAATCGGTTAGCGATTTGCCTGAGAGTATGAAAATCTATGTTGATTTTATTAACAAATACCTGGGAGTCAACATTCACTATATCTCAAACGGACCAGGAAGAGAGCAGATCATTTCGATACCATGAAAAGTTGATTAATGTCTGAAAAAACATTTTAAAAAATTTGGACAATTAAAAACTTCGCTGAAATTTTACAAGCGTAATCCAGTTAGACTATGGCAGCTAAATCTGACAAAGAAAAAAAATCCACCGGCAAAGTTTCCGGACCCGTAAAAGGATCAGACAGTAAACTATCTTCAAAACCCAAGAAGAAAGAGGAAGAAGATGATGAAGATGATCTTGATGATGAAGAGGAAACCGAGGTGAAAGGTGCCGCTAAAAAAAGCGGCAAGGCAGCATCATCGAAAAAAGGTAAAGACGAAGATGACGACGATGATGAAAGCGGAGAAGATGAAGTAGATGATTGGGATAAAGTAGAAGAAGAAGATAACTGGGATCCCGATTTTGAAGAATTCGATTTGCCAAAGTCGAAGGCAAAAAAAAGCAGCAGTAGTACCGGTAAAAAGGGCGCTGATGATGACGATGATTTTAAGATGGACGATGAGTTCAAAGATATGTTCAGTGACCGCGACAGCTTCGACGACGACGACGATGACTTTTAATTTTTCTCAATAGACAATCATAGCTAACTGCATTTTCCTGTTAGTGATATAAACGAGATGAAAAAGAAAATGCTGAACTGGGCCAAACAGTTCAGCATTTTTTGTTTACTGGACAACCATCAGTACCAGATTGAACCGCATACGGTGGAATGTATGGTGGCCGTAGGTTCCAAAAGAAGTATCATCAGTAGTGAGACTAATTCGCTGGCCAATCTTCAAAAATTTATTGGTGAAAAAAAGTCATGGATGTTCGGCCATTTAAATTACGATTTAAAGAATGAGATCGAATCGTTAACATCTTCTCATACTGACCATCTCGGGTTTCCGGAATTATTTTTTTTTGAACCGGAATACCTGGTCAAACTGGGAGATGAAACGATTGTTATTAAGGCAAGTGATCCCCAACAAGTCTATTATGATATTCTTGAATCAAAAGATTATTGGCCAGACTCTTCGAAGAGTGTAGCAGAGATCCAGAGCCGCATATCAAAGGATGACTATATTGAAATCGTACAAAAATTACAGCAACATATTCTGCGCGGTGATTGCTATGAAATAAATTTTTGCCAGGAATTTTTTTCGGAGAATGCCCGAATTGATCCTCTGTCTATATATGAGAAATTAAGTGTTGTTTCACCCAATCCTTTTTCCGCATTATATAAACTGAATGATAAATATCTCATTTGTGCGAGCCCCGAGCGTTTCATAAAAAAAGAAGGGATGCATATTTTATCCCAACCTATAAAAGGAACAGCAAAGAGAGATTCGGATCAAAGGGAGGCGGATAAGATTTATAGAGAACGTCTTTATTATAATCAGAAAGACCGGTCCGAAAATGTAATGGTTGTTGATTTGGTACGGAATGACCTTGCCAAAATTTGCAAAGAAGGGTCTGTACACGTTGATGAATTGTATGGAGTCTATTCATTTCCCCAGGTATATCAAATGATTTCAACAGTAAGCGGCAATTTAAAGGATGATATTTCTTTTACAGATATAATCCGTGCTACTTTTCCCATGGGGTCTATGACGGGCGCGCCTAAACGAAGTGTGCTTAAACTTATCGAAAATTATGAAAGATCGAAACGAGGCATTTTTTCCGGAGCACTTGGTTATATAACACCCGAACAGGACTTCGATTTTAACGTCGTGATACGAAGTATTATGTATAATGAAACCAATCATTATCTTTCTTACCAGGCAGGCTCGGGCATTACTTTTTATAGTAAACCTGAAAGCGAATGGGAAGAGTGCCTTTTAAAGGCAGCAGCGATCAATAAAGTATTAAAAAACGATTGAGTGTTAAAAAGCTTTTTTAGGTTCATTCAGGGCTTTCAGCATTTGCTGCATAGATTCATACAAAATTTTGACGCGGTTAGTTTCAAATAAAGGCATCTTATCGGCAGGTAAATGTAAGTTGTAACTCCCGCCATCAATTATCTGGTTGTCGAAATCAGGATTGAGACGATTGAAATCATTTATATCCATTGCCGTAAATTGAGCTATCACGGCTGAATTGAACCGACCACTGATAAACTGTGATTTTGTACTATCCGCCCGCGCCCGGCTTAATGAATCAGATTGATTCCGGGCATAATTCAATTTGAGATTTATAGTCTCGTCTTTGGTCAATGTAGTTTCACTTCCCTGCCCCTCCATGATGTAATGAGTGGCAATGAATTTTTTTACATGATTTCTCGATTCGGCCGGCAAATAATTCTGAAGTACCCAGAAGTCCCGGCTACCACTTTTGCGAATAGCGGCGTCTACATTACCCGGTCCACCATTATAGGCTGCAATTACAAGTAACCAATCTCTGTATAGATTAAACAGCATAGTGAGATAATGCGCTGCTGCATGAGTGCTTTTGTAATAATCTGTTCTCTCATCGATAAATCTGTCAACACGAAGGCCGTTTCCGCGAGCTGTTGCCGGCATAAACTGCCATGGGCCAACCGCCCCCATCCAGGATACCGCTGAGGATTTTAAATACGATTCAATAACAGCCAGGTATTTCATTTCTCCGGGTACTCCGTGGAGTTCGAGTATTTTGTCCATCATGTCAAAATAGGGTTTTCCCCAGCCTTTGAGCCTCCCCAGATTCTTGCTGTTTTTCTGCATATAATCCTCTACAAAACTGATTGCCCGGGGATTGAGTTGAGCTGTGTTGATACCATTAGTTTTTGCAGCCGAAACAAAAAGATCCTTGAATCCCTGCTTAGGATCGCTCACAAACTCTGCTTTTTTAATAACCGTATCGTTGTGTGAAAGGGAATCAGTACGTGACGAAGCCGATGTAGAAGAAGACGCCTGCTTGACGGAAACTGCATACTCTCCGGGCGTTTGTGCTTGCCCCTGTCCATAACCGCGTTCGCAGCAAATAAATACAGATGCCAATCCTATGCTGTAGATCAATAATTTCTTTACCATAACCAGATTTTAATTCTTCCAGCTTTTCATCTGGTACAACATAGGACAGCAAAAATGATGCGAGGCTAACCGTATTTCTGCATGATAAGATCAGAGGTCTGCAGTAAAGATAATTCTTTAAAACTATTTGCCATAAGTTGCAGCCCAAAAGGCATTGAATTACTGTGTTTAAAAAGCGGTAATGCAATGGCAGGTGCTCCTATCAGGTTTGCCATTACAGTATAGATGTCAGCAAGATACATTGCCACAGGGTCATTCATTTTCTCTCCTATTTTAAACGCAGTTGTTGGTGATGTAGGGAGAAGAATAAAGTCGTAATTTTTGAAAATCTCGTCTGTTTTATCTTTTAACAATTTCCTCACTTGCTGTGCCTTGGTAAAATATGCATCGTAATAGCCTGTACTCAACACAAACGTGCCGAGCATTATCCGCCGCTTAACTTCCTTTCCAAATCCTTCCGATCTTGTTTGTCTATAAAGATCATCAAGGTTATCAACAGCGCCATTTGTGCGATAACCGTATTTTATCCCGTCAAAGCGAGCGAGATTGGAGGATGCTTCCGCTGTTGTCAAAATATAATATGCCGGCACAATGAAATCAAGGTATTCAAAGCCGACTGGCTCGGCCGTATGCCCGTCAGATTTCAGCTTTTCGATTATTCCCTTTATGCCGGTTGATATTTCCGGGTCGATGCCCGGATGATGCAGTGCTTCATCGAAATAGGCAAAACGGAATTTATCCGCAGTATTGGATAGATGAGCAGAAAATTCCTCTACAGGCAGTTGAGATATGGTGCTGTCAAAATCATCAGGTCCTGCAATCACTTCCAGTATCGTTGAAACGTCTGCAACCGAATTACCGAATATTCCAATCTGATCAAACGATGATGCATATGCGATAAGGCCATACCGTGATATTCTTCCGTAAGTAGGTTTCAAACCGACTATACCGCAAAAATCTGCCGGCTGTCTTACAGACCCTCCTGTGTCACTGCCCAGGGAGACCATGCACAAGCTTGCCTGTACGGCTACCGCAGATCCCCCGGATGAACCTCCGGGAATCCTTGTTTCGTCTGCTGCATTTAATACTTTGCCGTAAAATGAATTTTCATTGGACGAACCCATTGCGAATTCATCGCAATTCAATTTTCCAATGATAATAGCATCTTCGGCAAGCAGTCGTTCAACCGCTGTTGCCGAATAGACAGATGTAAAACCCTGGAGAATTTTAGATGAAGCGGTAATGGTATGATCTTTATAACAGATCACATCTTTGAGACCAACGATAACACCATGTAATATTCCGGTAGCCTCTCCTTTTTGTCGCTTTTCATCAAGAAGTCTGGCACGATTTAATGCCTCATCTTTATAAATTTCGATAAAGGCATTTAAATGCAGATGACTATTGATTCTTTGAAGGTAATATCCGACAGCCTGCAAACAAGTTGCCCTGCCTTCTATTAACCCGGCCTGATATTGCTTAATAGAAGAAAACTCAAACAAAAGCAAATGCTTTTATCGATGAAATAAAATGATTAAGAGTGATGCGGAATTATTGTTGCGGAGTTGTAGTCGTTGTCGTAGTGTTTGGAGCGCTTTTAACATCGTTAATCCCGTCTTCAATTTCCTTTTTTACATTATTCTTGGCATCGTTAAACTCGCGAACACCTCTGCCGAGCCCACGCATCAATTCAGGAATCTTGCGGCCTCCAAATAAGAGAAGCACAATTACAAGAATGATGATAATTTCCTGTGTTCCCAGCACACCTAACAACACACTTAAAAAATTTGCCTGTATCATAATTAATTAATTAGAGGGTAAAGATAATAACAACTGCAACAACATGCGAATTATAATTTTCATAAGAAATGAAGGCAAAAAATAAAGGCTCACTTGTGAGCCTTTACTTATTCTTACTACTATTTTTATTCTGCTGAAGTTGCTTCTACCAATAACCGTTTTTCTTTGATCCTGGCACTCTTACCACTCCGCCTGCGCTGATAGTAAAGCTTGGCCCTGCGGATACGTCCCGTCTTATTTACAACGATAGATTCAATGTTAGGAGAGTTCAGCGGAAAAAGTCTTTCCACGCCCACGCCATCTGAAATCTTTCTTACAGTAAAACTGGCAGTGCTTCCGGTGCCCTGGCGTTTGATCACATCGCCTTTGAAAGACTGGATTCTTTCTTTATTGCCTTCAATGATCTTATAGTTCACGGTAATGTTGTCGCCGGGTTTAAAAGCCGGGTATTCTTTCTTTCCAGTCAGCTGTTCGTGAACATATGCAATGGCGTTCATAACTCTTATTTTTAAGGGAGGCAAAGGTAGGGAAAAGTTTTGTAGAAGTTTAAAGTTTACCGTTTAAAGTTTAAGGTTTCTTCAAATCATTCACTGCAAACAATTTTGAGAAAGGCTCTAATGCATTAAACTTTATACGTTTAAACTACCTCGCTACATTTACTGTTCTTTTTTCCCGGATGACAGTAACTTTTATCTGACCGGGAAATGTCATTTCTGTTTGGATTTTCTGGGCGATTTCAAAAGAAAGCTTTTCAGAATCTCCGTCGGTTACTTTATCTGCTTCTACAATTACTCTTAACTCACGACCGGCCTGAATAGCGTAGGCTTTTTCCACCCCGGTATAAGCCATCGCGAGATTTTCAAGGTCTTTTATACGCTGAAGGTATTGCTGCATTATTTCACGTCTCGCACCTGGTCTTGCGCCACTGATAGCATCGCAGGCCTGTATGATCGGCGAAATAACATATTGCATCTCCATTTCGTCATGGTGAGCGCCGATAGCATTTACTACTGCCGGATTTTCACCATATTTTTCGGCCAGCTTTGCTCCTAAAAGAGCATGGCTTAATTCAGTTTCTTCGTCCGGTACTTTACCAATATCATGTAAGAGACCGGCCCGCTTTGCCAGCTTTGCATTTAACCCGAGTTCTGCCGCCATGATACCGCAGAGATTCGCCGTTTCCCGGCTATGCATCAATAGGTTTTGCCCATAGGAAGAGCGGAAACGCATACGTCCTACCATCCTTACCAGTTCTTTATGAAGGCCATGAATACCCAATTCGATCACGGTGCGTTCGCCGATCTCCATCACCTGTTCTTCGATTTGCTTCCTTGTCTTTTCCACCACTTCTTCAATACGGGCTGGATGAATACGGCCGTCCGCCACCAGGCGTTGCAAGCTGAGCCTGGCAATTTCGCGGCGCAACGGATCAAATGACGAAAGAATAATTGCTTCAGGAGTATCATCAACAATAAGATCAACACCCGTGGCGGCTTCTATAGCCCGGATATTGCGGCCTTCACGGCCGATGATCTGCCCTTTAATCTCATCGCTTTCCAGGTTGAAAACTGTTATTGAATTTTCTATTGCCTGCTCGGCCGCCGTGCGTTGTATGGTTTGTATGATTATTTTCCTTGCTTCCTTGTTGGCCTTTTGCTTGGCATCATCAATAATTTCCTGCTGCAGCCCCATCGCCTGTGTCTGCGCCTCCTGCTTCAGACTTTCTACCAGTTGCGATTTTGCCTCGTCTGCAGTAAGACCGGCGATCTTTTCCAGGCGACGGATATGTTCTTCCTGGTGTTTTTCCAGTTCGTTGCGCTTTATATTGACGACATCAATCTGGCGATTGAGATTTTCTTTTATCGCTTCATTTTCCTTTATCTGTTTATCAAGGTTGATTTCCTTTTGGTTGATAGCCTGTTCTTTTTGACGAATCCGATTTTCACCTTCGCCCATCTTACGGTTCCTTTCATTTACTTCTTTATCGTAGGCTGCTTTTAATTGGACAAATTTCTCTTTAGCTTCCAGTTCTTTTTCTTTCCGGATGGTTTCGGCTCTGAGTTCGGCTTCCTTTATAAGTGAATTGGCTTGAGATTCTGCGTCGGCTAATTTTTTTTGAGTGTTTTTGGCAAAAACGAATTTACCCGCTACGATGCCTACAATCAACGCACCTGCACCAATTATGATGTATAATAGATTCGAATCCATGAATTTGTTTTTTTATTAGTTCCAAAATGCCAGAGTTTTTACTTTTTAACTGGGTTTAAATGCAAATATCTGCCTTCATAGACAGATAGTGGGCGAAGATAACACGGATTTGCTGATTTTGGCGGATTTCGCTTAATGAAGGCGCCGATTGTATAGCAACTGACTCAACGTTGAACCGTAAATATTGCCGGCTGTCCGAATATAGTTGTTGCGGTGTTGACGAGTATGCCGGATAACTATTGGTGCGCTAGCTGCGTATCGAGAAGCTTTTCAATGTTATTTAGCTTATTAAGCAACCCCTCCTTTTCAATACCGGCGGAAGCGGAAGCATTTTGCTCAGTTGCAAACCATACCAGTACCATAGATATATAGTCCTGCATATCCTTGCCGGCAAACTGGGTTTTAAACTCAATTATCTTATCATTTATGGTTTTTACGGTCTTGCGTACAACTTCTTCGTCTGTGGGCAGGATACGAATACGATAGGACCGGTCGCCAATTACGATACTTACGGGAATTAGTTCTGCCATAGCTTGCTTTTTTCAGATTACTTGTCTTATTTTAGTACTGTTAAGTTTTTCACACAAAAAGCTTATCATCAATCAAACCCTTTGAAAAACACAACCAAATAACGCTAACTTATGTTTGTCAAAATTACCCCCACCACGTTTATCAACAGGCTGAAGTTTGAGCTTAACGGCCACCCTGATTCCCATTTAAAGGCAGTACTAAGAGATGAGTCCGGGTGTGTGCAAAGCACAATGGAAAAAGATGTACCGGATAATCAACACGAGCTAACCTGGGATGGCCTCGATCATCTGCCTTACGGCGTGTATACCATTGAGCTTTCTCAGGGCGCTGATGAAATGAAAATGAGATTGGTAAAAAGGATCTGAAATCTATTCACTGAGAAGCGTAATGCATTGATCAATTTCCTTAATATAGGAATTGATCCGTTTTTCAAATTCTTTCTTATCCTGTTCATTCCAACTTCCGGAGCTGATCCGGCTAATCTCCACCTGCTGTTTTAACGTGTCAATGATCTGGTGCTGCTGAACATACCGTTCAATACTCTTGCTTAATTCTTTTTCAAGGCGCAGGTTTTCTTTTTCCAGTGCGGCATATTGCTTAAGTAATTGCTGAAGTTTGTTCTGGATGTCTTTGATTTTTAATTCAAGTTCTGTCATACCTGCCCATTTAAAAGTAAAAAGCAAATTATTTTCTAACGTCGGCCTGCAAATCCTTCTCAAACGTGTTTATGATCCTGCTCATAAAACTATCAATTTCTTTGTCGGTTAATGTTTTTTCTTCGTCAGAAAACGTAAAACTGATAGCCATTGATTTTTTGCCTGTTCCTATTTTTTCACTCTCGAATATATCAAACAATCGTATATCCCGCAATTTATCAAGCTTAATCTTTTTCACCGTTTGTTCCACCGTTTCAAAGGGGAGTTGCCTCGGCACTACAATTGCAAGATCTCTGTGTACGGAAGGAAATTTTGGAATATCCCGGAAAATTGTTTTATCAGCATTCTTTTGTTGAATCAAAATATCCCAGTTGAAAACCGCAAAAAGCACAGGCTGCTTGATATCAAAACGGTTGAGCATCTTTTTACTGACAATGCCAGCCTGCAATACATTTATTCCATTGATATTTCCTTCGAGACCCGTTTCAAACTTTGCATGTTGCAGCCGGTTGAAGTCAGTTACTGTAGCATTGAGCAACTGTAAAATATTTGCCGAGATTCCTTTCAATAAATAAAAATCTGTTTTTTGCCCTTTGCTTCTCCAACCGTCTTCGTGCGTATTCCCTGAAAGATACAAACAAAGATGCTCCGTTTCGCTGTACTTTCCGGGTCCTGTGGTGCTATACGTTTTACCAAATTCAAAAAAACGAAGATTACTATTCTTTCGATTCAGATTGTAAGCGATGGATTCAAGCCCCGTTTCGAGCATGGATGGACGTAACACATTTAGTTCGGCGCTCAGGTTATTGAGCATCCTGACGGTAGCTTTCAATTCATCTTCGCTGAAATATGCGGAGTTGGTGATGGAGTTTGTCATTATTTCATTAAATCCAAGACCAACCAGATAGCTTGCTGTTTTTTCCCGGCAGGTTTCCTGGAGGTAATTTTTTTCGATCGCCGGCGATATGGTTATTGACTCGGGGATGAGAACATTATCCAACCCGTCTATTCGCAGCACTTCTTCCACGAGGTCTGCCGGGATACTGATATCTGTTTTATGATAAGGAACAGCAACGGTTATTTGATTGCTGTCTTCTTTAACTATCTCAAACTCCAGGCTCTTAAGAATATTTTTTACGGCAACAGCATCATAACTTTTGCCACTTAGTTTTTTAAGATACGCATATGTCAAACTAACCTGTACTTTCTCTTTTGCATTTGGATAAACATCAATTATATCCGACGCAATTTCACCACCACAAATTTCTTTAATCATCGACGCTGCTCTTTTGAGTACGGTTACAGTGTTTGAAACGTCTGTCCCCTTTTCAAACCGGGTAGCTGCATCGGTACGCAGGTTATGGCGAAAAGATGTTTTTCGAATGCTTATTGGATCAAAACAGGCACTCTCAAGAAAAATATTTTTAGTGCTATCGGTTACGCCACTGTGCAATCCGCCAAAAACACCGGCAATGCAAATTCCGCCTTCACTATCACAGATCATCAGGTCCTCTTTACTTAGCTTTCTTTCTTTTTCATCCAGCGTAATAAACGATGTGCCTTCAGAAAGATTTTTTACAATCACTTTTTTACCTCTTATTTCATCAGCGTCAAAAGCATGGAGGGGCTGACCGGTTTCATGTTGTATAAAGTTGGTGATGTCAACAATATTATTGATAGGCCGGAGCCCGATTGCTTTCAGCTTCTGCTGTAGCCATTGCGGTGATTGTTTTATTGTAACATTTGCAATGCTTATGCCACTATAACGGGGACATGCAGCCGTATTTTCGACGGCAACTGCAACGTCTACAGAATGATTATCAATTTTAAACGAATTATCGGAGGGAAGCTTTACACGAACTTCTCTGCCATCGTGATGACTGAGATAAGCGCATACATCCCGGGCAACTCCCCAATGACTCATAGCGTCCATATGGTTTGGCGTAAGCCCGATTTCAAACACCCAGTCTTCGTAGGGATGAAAGTAATCTACTGCAGCAATGCCCGGTCTTATAGCATTGGGTAATACCAATATGCCAGCATGGGATGTGCCCAAACCAATTTCATCTTCGGCGCAAATCATGCCATTGCTTTCTTCGCCGCGGATCTTTGCCTGCTTCATTGTAAGCGGATCACCATTGACCGGATAAATAGTTGTACCAATTGTTGCAACAATTACTTTTTGACCCGCTGCAACATTCGGTGCACCGCAAACAATTTTTAATGGTTCTCCGTTGCCAATGTCTACTGTCGTCAATCTTAATTTATCAGCATTGGGATGGGGTGATACTTCCAACACTTCTCCAATTATCAAACCCCTAAGGCCACCTTTTACTTCTTCAAATTTTTCAAGGCTTTCCACTTCCAGCCCGACAGAAGTCAGAATTGTGCTGAGCCTTTCAGGATTAATACTGCTCCTTACTGATTCAGGCAGGTATTCACATAGCCATTTATACGAAATTTTCATGTCAGTATGATTATTTGCCTCCTGCGCTTTTATTCTTTCATGCAGGCGGGCAAAGATAAATGTTTGAATGGAGATAGACCTTGCCCTGTTTTAATGAATGACGTACAAAACAAAACTTCGCATGAATGTATTATCTTTCGAATCTGCAGAAATCCTCAGCTATTCATTCGGTACCAACAATTGATAAAAATCTTAACGAAATGCTAAGCAAATGTCTGTTTTCTTTATTGCTCGTTTGCCTGATTACAAGTAGTTTTTCGCAGCAAAAAGAAATTCTTATTTATCATCCCATACGCATCGATAAGGCTGGCAAAATTGTTCCCTGGTATAATGACAACCCGGGCACATCGTATAGTCATATCATCAATCTTGTCTGGAATTTCTGGGACACGATGCGGAAGGACCTGAATGGGCTGCCCTATTATATGAATCACCAGGTATGGAATGCAGATTTCAATGATCCGCGCGGAATTGGTGGCGATCAGTTTGCAATGGCATTATCATCCTGGCGTTTATATTATGCTTATGGTGGCAACGAACGGGTAAAAGCCAACATGTATTTTATAGCCGATTATTATCTTACGCATTCGCTCTCTCCTTCCAATGCAAAATGGGCCAACCTTCCATTTCCGTATAATATGTTCATTTATTCAGGGCAATATGATGGTGATATGCGTGCCGGCAAAGATGTATTACAACCCGATAAAGCGGGTTCATTTGCTCTGGAGCTTATTCATTTGTACAAAATAAGCGAGAACCCCTTATACCTTCAGGCTGCAGTCAGAATTGCCAATACGCTTTCTTCGCATATACATCAGGGTAATATTAATTATTCACCCTTGCCTTTTAAAGTAAACCCATATACGGGAGAAACGGCGATGATCAGGGACCATGGGTTTGATGGCACATGGCTGGACACTGCAGGATATACCAGTAACTGGGCGCCAACCATGCAATTGTTTCTGGACTTAATTGAGCTAAAGAAAGGTGAAACCATGTCATACCAGGCAGGATTTGATACAATGATGAACTGGATGAAGCAATACCCGATGAAAGAAAATAAATGGGGACCTTTTTTTGAAGATGTGGATCAGTGGAGCCAAACACAGATCAATGCGATGACCTTTGCCCGGTTTATTATGGAGCATCGCCAATATTTTCCGGATTGGAAAAATGATGTACAAAAAATAATAAACTGGGTACATAAAAATTTTGTCAATGACAAATGGAAAAGGTATGGCGTAACGGTCACCAACGAACAGTCCGTATATCAAACGCCCGGAAACAGTCATTCCTCACGGCAAGCGGCAGACGAATTGCTGTTTGTGAAACTTTCAGGTGATAGCTCCTTATACGAAAATGCCGTGCGTGAGCTGAACTGGGCCACCTATATGGTAGATTTTGATGGCAAGAACCGGTTTCCGCAAGATGAGCCCTGGCTTACGGATGGTTATGGAGATTATATGCGGCACTTTTTGCGGGCAATGGATGCGTTTCCGGAATTGACCGCGCCTGATGAAGACCATATAATTTCATCTACGTCCGTTGTTCAACAGGCCGATTACGAAGGGCACCTGAAAAAATTCATTTATCTCAATTTTGAAAATGTGGATAGCACCAAAGTCAATTTATTTTACAGAACGTTCGATTCAACAGGAACGGAAAAAATAAGATTGAAAAAGAAACCTTCCGTTGTATTATTAGATTACAAACATATTGCGGAAAATAAAACAGGGCAAGGATATGAATGGACATCTATGCAGCGGGGGGGATTATTAACCATACGGCGGGAGAAAGGAAGAAAAGTGATTTTATTGAAATAATTTGTTTTGCAGGCTAATTAAAAATATACCCGATGCCGATAGTCGGGTAATGCAGAAATAGCTCATAGTGCCAATCTGCCTTTATCATCAAACGTTTGGTAACATAACCTTCTACGCCAATGGCACCAATAACACCAAGGCCGAATTTCCGGTCGTTGTTTTTATATGACAGGTAATCCTGCGTAATGTGTGCATCTAAATAAACTAACGACAATCCCGCTTCGACATACGGTTTTATGTTTCCCATTAAAAAATCATATTCAACAGTGAAGGGCACACTGAAAACATATCTATATTCGGTCTGGCGGGTTTTTACATAGCCGTTGAAATGACTGGCAACGGTGTAGATTTTTTTATTGGCCATCATGTTCAATCCAACGTTAACGGACATGTTTTTGTTGATGTCCGGGATGGTGATGCGTGCTGTTATTCTTCCTGCAAGCTCATATTTATTACTAAATGAAATTCCTCCTGCATAGGCGTAAAGATGTACGTAACTTTTATCTTTTTTATAAACAATGGCATTGGTTTCAGAAGGGGATATACATCTGTTGAGTTTGTCTACATAGGTTGCTATAGCCGCCTGGGTGTAGTCAACATGCTCCACGTTATTTTTCAGTGAGTCACAAGACACCGATAAATACAACAGTTGGCTTCTGTAATTTCCTGCTTCATCAACCGTGCCCGAAAAAGAGGTGAATTTGTCGTCAAAAAGGAGATAGGTACTGTCTTCATACGAATTAATCACAAAATATTTTCGATCTTGTTGTGTAAATGTATATAGACGGTAATATCCATCTGTAAGAAATTTTGCAAACCGCTCACCAGCATCAAGCCTGATTGGATGAACGTACCGAACTCTTGCAAACCTGTTTTCTCCATCAAAACCAAATGCTACAACATCCGCTGTAGTAAACCGGGAAGGGTGAGCGGAAGCTTCTTCACTGAAAAATATCTCGTTAGTTAACTCGTTTTCGGAAACCGGTTTCAAAAATCCTTTCAACGTATCATGATTGGCCTTTACTATAAACCCGTGCTTCAATTGTTCCTGGGCCGCTGAAACAAATGGAAGTGAAATAAGAAGGAGCAGGACAATCTTTTTCATAAGCGGGCAATCAGACAACCAAAGTAATAATTACATTGTTAATTTAACATAGGATGGCAGGTTTTCTTTACCTGATACCGGAAATTTTATTTATCCTGGCACAATGATTATAAATAATAGCGAAGAAACCTGAATAGACGCATGCGTATATCTTCGGTATCAAACATTTCTCCATAGTGCGGCGCATTCGGCACAATAATCAATTCATTTTTTACACCCGTTACTGTTAACCAGGAGCTGAGAATTTTCGATTGAGTATTAGGTACCGATTCATCTTTCTCTCCTTGTACGATAAAAAAAGGCGGATCGTTTTTATCAACATACGCAACGGGACTCGCTTTTCTTGCAATATCCGGCCGCTTCAATGGTAACGCTCCTAATAATATAGCTACCGGGTTTCGATCATTACTTATAGACGTGTCCGGGTTGCTGGCAAGCATTACAAAATCAGAAGGGCCATAAAAGTCCAGTACACATTTTATGTTGAAATGAGGACTGATCGTTGGAGGAAAAAAGTCACTTACAGAATTATTTCTTGATAAGGCAAGAAGAGAGGCAAGATGACCTCCCGCCGAAAATCCTATCAATGCGATACGGCTGTTGTCAATTTTATATTCATCAGCATGTTGGTACAAATATTCAAGCGCCTGGTTGCAGTCCCGTATCTGTGCGGGAAATTTCGCTTCAGTGCTGTACCTGTAATCAATTGAAGCCAATGCATAGCCACTATCTATAAACGATTTTACAGTATTCTTCATATAGCCCATATCGGCATACTTGTCATTCAGCATCCAGGCGCCACCATGCACCCATACGACCAAGGGGCGTTTTGTGGATGGTGTAGCCGGTAAATAAATGTCCAGCAGATGTTTTTTGTTGTTATCATTTGCATAGGGAACATTGCCATGTACAACTGTATTGGCGGGAAAAATTTTTTGAACAGGAGATTGAGCATTGGAAAAAAAATGAATCGTCAGCAGGAAAACCAGGATTTGTGCTACGTAATAAATTAATTTTTTCATGTTGCAGAATTTGCAGGTCTTATTGAATTTAGAAAAATAGAATTCATTAATGCCATCTTTAAAATTAATAGAGATTGTTTGGCACAGGTTGCTTGTATTCCCAAATCTGAACTAAGATACCATTTAACTATTTTTTTTCAATAAGGTTAAAATTTATTAAATTGTTATACCATACCCCGCATGACCTTCTTTGTGGTGAAAATGCATTGGAGAAAATACCCGAAACAAAGAATTGCAGCTAGCCCATAACAGTGAGATAGACGGCCGACTTGAACAGTGTAGGTTTGGGAGGTTGCGCCATGATTATATATTTCTAAACCAACAGGGACATCTTATACTTAAAAAATAAAACTAACAAGAAATAGAAGCATAAGCAGTTAGTTTTTTGGCCGGAATATTTATTCTGGCCTTTTTAATAAGCAAAAATGCAAAAGGTTATTACAGGCAAGGATGTCGGCTGTGTTTTTTCTATTTACCGATAAAAAATAGTACGGATGTTTAAGCAAATAATCTTTTTCTGTACCTCAATTCTGTTATGCCTCATATCATTGGCACAAACAAATCACTTGTCTTTAAAAGATTTTCTCAAACAATTCTATGATGTGTCTTCTTTACCGGAATATATTTCACCCTCGTATGTTGCCGAAGTTTCTACTTATGACCGAACCGGTGGTAATAATGACGGTTTTAACGGGACCTATTCCTTTATTCGCAGAAATGCGGACAGTTCGCTGGTGATTTTTGATGTAAAAGGTACCGGTTTAATCAACCGTATATGGACACCCACACCAACTGATGACACGCTGGCATTTTATATTGACGATACATCGAAGCCATCCTTCACTGTGTGTTACCGTGATTTATTTTCCGGTAAAGTATATCCTTTTATCGCTCCGCTTTGTGCCAATCAACTGGGCGGGTTTTATTGTTATTTTCCCATTCCATTTAATAAGTCCTGTAAAATTGTTTTGCAAGGCAAGATGACACGGTTTCACCAGATAGGATATCGCTTATATCAAAAAGGAATGACTATTGATAAATTCGGTTTGCCATTAAGCTCTGAAGAACGACTGGCACTGGAGAAAATAAAAACTGTGTGGTCAAAGCCGGCAATGCAACTAAAGGATATCAGTGCTGATGCAGCGTTTGCCGTTCCCGCTGTTAAAACTATTTCGTTAAAACCCGGTGATAAGACTATCCTGTTTGAATCAAAAGTGGCAGGAACTATCTCTGGGTTTGAATTGTTGTCGGCGGAAAGCCTGGGAACTTTTGCTAAGGATATCGATATAAAAATAACGTGGGACAATGAAACCATACCCGCCGTAAATTGTCCGCTTGCCGACTATTTTGGCTATGCATTTGGCAAACCCTCTATGAAAAGTTTATTGATAGGCAGTAATGGCTATAGAAACTATTCTTATTTTCCAATGCCTTTTGATAGGTCAGCAAGGATAGAACTCATATACAGGAAAAAAGATAGTGAAAGTAATCAGCCAATTATCAACATAAAGAGTTCAGTTTTTCTAATCGAAAAGAAAAGAAATGCAGATAAGGAAGGGAAATTTTATGTGCAATGGAACCGCGAAAATCCAGTACCAATTCATCAATCATATCAAATGTTAAATGTAAACGGCAAAGGGCATTTTGTGGGTACTGCGTTGCAGGCACAGGGATTAAAAACGGGAATGACGACATTTTTTGAAGGAGATGATTCAACAGTAGTGGATGGTGAATTGAGAATGCATGGTACCGGTTCGGAGGATTTTTTTAATGGCGGTTGGTATGCATTGCTCGACTGCTGGGACGCACCGATGAGTTTGCCCTTATCGGGTGCGTTGGATTATTCTATTCCTTTCTGCCGCACCGGAGGTTATCGTTTTTTTATCAACGATAAAATTTCATTTGAGAAATCGTTTTTCCATTCTATCGAACACGGTGGCGAGCACAATGAAGTACCTTCAGACTACACCTCAGTCAGCTATTATTATTGTGACAGAGCAAATGCTCAAGCAGCAATACCATCTCTGGAGAATACACAACTTTATTCACCGGATACATTGATGCTTTATCCGCAATTATTGAATATGGGCATAGAAGGACATGCGGATATTGACACGAAGTGGGCATACCCGATTGATGGAATGACGTTTTATTATACTGTTGATGATGAAACGAAAATAAGAATTCAACTGCCTGCGGTGCCAGCGGGTAAGTATCGTGTGTATTTTGATTATGTAAATAGTCCGGGTGGTGCTTCTTTTTCAATTTGGCAACGGCAAACAGAAATAACCGGGTGGATCGATACTCATAATGACAAGCCCGAAAGAATTTCAATGAAACGGGTAGCCGATCTGGCTGTTACCGATTTGAACCAAACAATCTCGTTCCGATTTAAGACTTCGCCAGATCGGAGGCAATTTATTCTTAACCGTATCATTTTGATAAAAAGTAAAGAGTAGACTCCTGTTCAGTTTGCTTTAAATCTGCATTTGGTCAATCCACCGATACACTTCATGGACTTTGTTTCCGGAGAATAAAAGCGCTTATTATTTTGTCTGTATAATCAGTAAAATTATGAGACGTTTAGTTGTTCTTCTTGGTGTAGTGGCATTCAATACATATTTTGTTTGTGCCCAGTCGGGTACTGATACCTTTACTCTTAATCAATATCAGGAGATGATCGGGAATGCATACAAAGCCATAGACGCACATAACTGGAACGCGGCCATTAAGCAGTTGGATACTCTTGTAAAATTAAATCCTGTCAATGGTGAACTTTGGTATAAACTGGGTGAAAGTTATTATTACAGCGGAGATTTTGATAAAGCAATAGACTATTTTAAAAAATCACTGGAAGCCGGAGATCCTGCTCCTTTTGAAACCGCCTGCTATATTGCCCGCTGCTATGCGAAACAACACAATAAGATAAACGTATTGAATTGGCTCCGGCAATCCTTCAATCTCGGATATCGCAATCTTGCAGCTATACAAAAAGATTCTTCGTTTAAAGATTATTTTAATGATAATGGATTCAAAGAAATAGTTGGCATACCGCTACAGCAATTTAAAACCCGTGAGGAAGGCTGGCGATTTGATCTTGCATTAATGGTGCGTGAAGTAAAAAGGAGGGGCCCAAAGCCATTCCGGTATATCAGTGAAAGAAAATTTGATTCTACTGTTGCAATACTGAATAAGAAAATCTCTGTTCTCACAGATTTACAGATGATACTTGAGTTTGAAAAGATTTTAGTGCTCGTCGGCGACGGTCACACGATGATATATGCTTTCTACGAACGACCGGAATTTCAAAAGAACCTTCCTCTGGACTTTCATTTTTTTGAAGAAGGGCTGTTTATAACGGAAGCAGATAGGCGATACGGAGATCTGCTGGGTTGCCAGGTAATTGCCTTCGATGATAAATCAACAGGAGAAATTATCAAAGGAGTCGACCCTATCATTAACCGTGATAATGAAATAGGACCGAAAATACTTGGGCTAATGCGCATGAGAACCATTCCTCTTTTATTTGGTCTGGCACTTGTAAAAAGCCCGGACGAAATAACTTTGACGGTGAAAGACGGGAAGGGACGTATAAAAAAAGTGAATGTAAAAGCAGATTGCCCGGTTTCGACGAGAAGCTTATGGGACCAACTGCCGGATACATGGCTGACGTATGATCAACATGAAAAGAAAGAACCACCACTATACAGGCAAAATGTATTTGCTCATTACTGGTTTCATTATTTTAAATCGAATGCAACCGTATACTTTCAATACAATCGTATGTCGAATGATACACAGAACTCGTTTTATCATTTTTGCGACAGCCTGTTTGCTTTTATCAATACAAATAACGTTGACAAGCTGATTATCGATGTACGATGGAATAACGGCGGAAATACGTTGCTGGCCCCGTACCTGTTAAACAAGCTCATAGCCTGCATAAAAATTAATCAGAAAGGAAAACTGTTTGCTATCATTGGAGGCAGATCTTATTCTGCCACCATTAACCTGCTTGGTTATCTTGAACGATTGACACCAATAATCTTTGTCGGCACGCCCACAGGTTCGAGCCCTAATTTTATAGGCGAGGATAATCCATTTGAACTTCCGTATTCAAAACTGATGGCGAATGTATCCGATCAGTTCTGGCAAAACTCCTGGCCGTTCGATTATCGCAAATGGTTCGCACCGTTTATGTATATTCCAACTACATTCAGGGATTTTGTGTCTTGTAAAGACGCGGCATTGGATGTAATTCTCAACTACAAAAATGAATAATCAACCATTAAATACCAATGGCGGGCGAACTATAAAATCAGCGGCAATATTCTATCACCTGGCAGCATGGCTACCGTTTTATTATTTCTGGTACCGGTATTTTGTTGTTACGGATCTTAAATCACCTGCGTTCTTCCTTGCATTACTGACAACTTTCTTTGCTTTATCAACTCTTTATATCACGGCGCGGAGTATTATTCCGTCTTTACAAAAAAAGGAGAGAAGGATACGGGTTATTCTGATTGCTGCTATATTCATTCTTGTTTTATCCTTTGCACGAACAGTTTGCGTAATGGTGATTTACAGATTGTTTGACAGATACAGGGCCGTGTACTTCATGGGTCAGTTTTTCACCTCACTGTTTCATATAAGTTATGTGTTTGTTTTTGCAACTGCTATAAAATTATACAGAGAAAAGTATCATGAGCAATTGAAAGCTGAAAGGGAAACAAAGGAACGATTAGGAACTGAATTGACGTTTTTGAAAGGCCAGGTAAATCCTCATTTTCTTTTTAATATTCATAACAGTATTTATTTTTTGATTCACGAAAACCCGGATGCAGCAGCAGACGCAGTATTGATGTTGTCGGAAATTATGCGTTATCAACTTTATGAGTGTAATACACCGGAAGTATTGCTGGAAAAGGAACTGCATAATATTTCTAATTATATAGGGCTGGAAAAAATAAGAATGGGAAAGAAGGTTAAAATTGATTATGATTTTGCGAATTGTGATGATAGTTTTTCAATAGCTCCTTTTATCCTGCTTACGCTGGTTGAAAATGCATTTAAACATGTATCGGCTTTTCCGGATAAACCAAATTTTATTCGAATTCATGCGAAAACGAAGGATAATAACTTTTACCTTTCTGTAACGAATTCGGCAGAGAAGGATATCAATAGATCAGACGAAGCCACTATGGGTATTGGATTAAAAAATCTTTACCGCAGGCTGGAGCTGATTTATGAAAATAAATATGAATTGCGAATGTCTGACGCGGACGAATTGTTTTCAGCCAATCTTAAATTACCTGCGCTATGATTTTAAGGAGTCTTATTGTAGATGACGAAGAGATCGCAGGCAAAGGACTGGAACGATACTGTCTCGATATTCCTTTCATTAAGATTGAGAAAATTTGCAGCTCTGCATCAGAGGCTGAAGAAGTAATAAAGAAGACGGCAATTGATCTGATCTTTTTAGATATACAAATGCCAAAACAAACCGGGCTGCAATTTCTGAAGAATCTTTCTGCACCGCCAATGGTTATCATTACTACGGCCTATCCTGACTATGCCCTTGAAGGTTTTGAATTGGATGTAATTGATTATCTCGTTAAGCCTTTCCCTTTTGAAAAATTCAGAAAAGCCTGTAATAAGGCGAAAGATTATTTTGAACTGAAAAAGGGTAATCAGAAGGACGACTATTTTTTTATTAAGGCGAATAACAGAATTGAAAAAATCGAAATAGACGACATATTATTTATTGAGGCATTGGAAAATTATGTCAGCATCTATACCCAAAAGAAAAAATACCTTACACTTGTTTCGCTGAAGTCCGTGGAAAATGTATTACCCGAAAATAAATTTTTAAAAGTGCAGAAGTCATTTCTTGTGGCAAAAGATAAAATTGAATCCGTAGAAGGCAATATGATCTCGATTGGTGCGCATAAAATACCAATCAGCCGAAAATGGAAGAATGATGTTTTAAATGCCATACTATCGAACCGGCTTCTGAAACGATAATATATTATCTATTCCATTGTTGATGATATTTCGTCCAATAATTATATAATAAAGAGAAATAGAATATTTCCAGTTCACTCACGGCAACGGATAAGTTTTATTTGGTATGTCAAAAAAATTATCAACAATTTTCTATCGATACTTGATACTAACGTAATTTGCTTCGCTCTGCAATGCGAAGATCCTTTCTGATACCCTTAATTTCTTTTTTTGCCGTAAACGCCTATTCTCAATCCGGAATTCTAAAAGGAATACTCAAAGATTCAATTGATCATGCACCTGTAGAGTCGGCAACAGTTTCTCTGATCTATGCTAAAGATTCTACACCAAATTCGTTTGCCATCAGCGATACACGCGGCGGCTTTACAATCCGAAATCTTGAACTTGGAAATTATATATGTTACATAACCGCTACTGGCTATGCAACTGCGATAAGAAGCTTTTCAATATCGCCAGACAAGCGGATTGTTGATTTTGACACTATTTGGCTTCGAAATATTCCAAAGTCTCTAAACGAAGTAGTAGTTGTGTCGGCACCTGTAACTGTAAAAGGTGATACTCTTGAATACAATGCCGGTTCGTTTAAAGTATCAGCGGGCGCACAGCTCGAAGAGTTATTAAGGAGTTTGCCTGGATTGGCATTGGGGAAAAATGGTAAACTAACCTTCAACGGAGAACCTGTTTCACAATTAATGATAGATGGATTACCTTTTTTTCCAGGTGACTTGCCATTGGCCGTTAAAAGTCTTCCTGCAGACGTTATCGAAAGGATTCAGTTAATTGATCAGCAAACAAAAGAAAATACAATCAGGAGAATTGATGATGGAAGTAAACAAAAAATATTGAATCTTAAAATAAAAAAGGGGAAGTCAAATGGCATATTTGGAAATGCAGGTGCGGGTTATGGAACCGATAAACGATATATGGCACAATTAAACCAGCACATATTTAAGAACACGGGAAAATTATCTTTCACAGGAAATGCGAATAATATTAATGATGCAGGTTTTACAGGCAAGACAGGCAATTCGACAGGTGGAGGAATTAATGAAACAAAATCAGGCAACGTGAATTATTCTGCATTTACCAGCCAAAGGAAAGTCGTGTCATTTAATGTTGCTTATTTTTTTAACAAAAATGTCAGTTTATTTAAAGAAAGCGCTTCAAAAGAAATGATTCTCGAAGACTCTTCCCTTTTCATCAACACTGAATCTGCTAACAGTAATACAAATATTAATCACCGGCTTCATGTGGAAATGGAGTATAAGCCAGATACACTTAATTTTCTAAGAGTGGCTACAGATTATAATTCCAACAAGGGAACCTCTGATCTAAAAATGCTGGCATTTACTTTTGACAATCACGAAGCGAAAATCACGAGCAACAGTCAGTCTGAAATAATTAATAATACAGGATATAATTACAGCACCGGCATCGTATATGTGAGGAGTTTTAAAAAACGCGGGCAATTTCTTTCTCTAAACATGTCATTTAATAACTATTATAATAGTGGTAGCGACGTTTGTTCTTCCAGGATTAATTATTACAGCAGTCAACGCAGTGACACGGTTCAACGAAAAACAAATTTTAACACAGCTGGCAGTGCAGGCAATATTGCGCTTTTGTATGCACATCCGCTAGGCAAAGGCTATTTTGCAGAAGCCTCATTTAAACGGAATGAAACGCTATTTCGTGACCAGAGAAATACATTCGATTATAATTTTTTGGCGGGTGATTTTAATCTTGCAAATAGCGGTCTTACCAACGGCACCAGGAATATTAACATTGCTTATAACTATGAAGCTGGAATCCGCATTAATAAAACCAGGTACAACGCATATGCCGGGCTTATTCTTCAACAACAGAAGCAGGTAAATAATAGCGTGAATAATGACTCAATGATAAGCATACGGCCACACTATTTTAGCTGGCAACCACGCATTTTTATGAATTATTCTTTCTCTGCTTTTAAAAGGATAGATTTTAATTATGCAGGTAACACTCATCAACCGACAGCTATTCAGCTTTCATCATTCACAGACAGCACGAACCGGCTTTACATTCATTCAGGCAATCCGAATCTGAAACCGGAGTATATTCAAAAGATTGGAATTGTTTATACAAACAGGAATTTCAGCAGTTGGGCACCATCCATTAATAGCGTTTACACTTCTGTTTTACATAAGATAACGATGCTTACAACATACAGCAATGATGGTGCGATTTTTAATAAGCCATTCAATGTGGATGGAGTTTTCAACTTATTGACAAATATTTCTCTTAATATACCTGCCCGGCGTAAAATGCTGAATGCTGATTTTTTTATAAGCCCTTCTATTAACCGGGATATAAATTTCATAAACGGACAAAGGAACGATGTCCGATCATTTGGTTTGGTACACGGGATCAGCCTTTTTTTTCACAACAACCATTGGCTTGATTTCTTTATGCATGCGGGTTTCAGCTATACACGCATTGATTATTCCATTCAGCCAATGCTTAATTCAAAATTATATGGCACAGAAGTGAATGGGAACATGTTGTTTGCACTGCCCGGCGGCTGGCGGTTAAAATTTGAATTTGATATCAATCAGAATAGTTTTAAGAACGATAGCTATAACAAAACGATCATCCTCATTGATGGAGACATTTGCAAGCAATTATTTAAAAGTAAAAAGGCTGAAATTCATTTGAAAGGATTTGATCTTTTAAATGAGAATCAGGAAATATACCGACGGGCCACCGAAAACTATATAGAAGCGATTAACAGAATGACACTAAGACAATATTTTATATTCAGCTTTAATTATAATTTCAGCAAGTTTAAGATAGATGCTTTATCAAAGAAGAGTCGTTGAAAAAAGACTAAGCCTGCATTCATTTATATTATCCTTTGAATATTGATTGCTGCTGATTCTTTTTTAATGGATCTGTTGTCAAATTGATCGCTACCAGGAAATCTATATCCTCGCTGATTGTACTATTAAAATTCATTTACATACAACCCGGGCTGATGAAAATTTTTTATTCTACTTATTAGAAAAGATATTTATAACGGTTATGGACTTGTATTAGTATTAAATAAACGCTTAATGTGTCTGCATAATTTTTATTAAAAACAGTTCTATTTTTTGAATAGACATTGTTTTGTCAAAACCTAATAAATATATTTGCGCACTTATTTCTTTATACGTATTTACTATTAATCAAGCACCCTTTATGAAACAAGAATCCGTGAATATTCCGGGACCATTGCATGAACTGCTAAACCTTTCTCCAAAAAAAAAATGCTTACATAAGATCAGTTGTTTCTCAACATTGCCTGTTAATGTAATGTGGGGAAAGCGTGGGTTTAGTAGGCAACGATAGTGATAAGTACAAGCAGTATTATCAATCGCATAAGACTGTCAGCATAAATCCCAGCCTGGTGGCTGTAATAAATGGTTACTCATTTATTAATATAAAAAACAAACAAAAATGAAACAAACCAAGAGATCCCTGGTCATGTTGGCAGTAGTTGCAACGCTGTTTATCGCGCTTAGTTCTTTTTTTAGCGTAAGGAAAAAGGCTATTGTTAATGTGAATGAAAAACCGGCACTATCGTCCTATGCAATTAACCTGGTAAGTGTTAGTCAAGGTGGTTCAAACTTCGTATGGACATGGACTTTAACAAATCCGAACCCCGGAAATGGCAATAATGGAACATTGCAGGATGTCAGCCATTGGGATATGCCTTTGAGCACGGCCGCTGAAGCTGCATTACTTTCTGCCGAATACAGTGTGGATGGTGTAAACTGGACTTCATCATCACTCACAATTGAGCGTGATCCGAGTATCAAGCTCTGTACAGGTGTTGATGTATTGAAGTTTGACCTGGGCACAAGTGGAAGCACACCTACTTACTATCGCGTAACACTCAACGCAGATTTTTCGACAAACCAATTTGCTCAATCCTGGATCAAAACGGGAGGAGGACAGGAGGGATGTAACGCTTACTTTTTCGCAGGCATAGGTTCTAAACGAGGTTGATCTGATTGTGCGGAACATGGTTGTTCAATACGGCCATGTTCTTTAATTATTAAATCCATATTTAAAAAAACCAACCCATGAAAACAACAAACCGTATCCGTTTGAAAAAGTCTATCAGTAATCCTGTTTGGAAAACAGTTGCTATTCTTTTTTTCCTTTCATGTTTTCGGACAGTCGCCTGCTCACAATGCTCACCTGGATATTATCAGGCCCAGTTAAATTGGGACAATCTCGATTATTTTCATCAAAACCAATCTTATGGAGTTACCAGTCCGGCTACCGGTCAGCCCTTTGTAAGCAATGCAATGAAGACTAATCAAAAGTATTCGTTGGGAACAAACACGGTTACCATTACCACAACGATAGCAGCCGGTGCCGACGGTACGTTTGGTCCAAATTGGGGAGATATGTCTATTCATACTGGAGAAGCGGGTAGTTATGGAACGGGAGACGATCTTAAACTTATGGGTAATGGTACGGTTACGCTCACTTTTCAGTCAGCGGTTATAGGCGTTAAGTTTTCGGTTTATGATATTGATTATAATCAGAAGCTAACCGTTACCGCCTTGAATGGAGCGACGTCTTTAAATGTTACAATGGCAAAAGTATCCGGTACAAATCTTACAATAGCTGGCAGTGGTACCACGAGCGCCTCTGCAACTGCAGGTGCGACAACTGCCGTTGCAAACTCATCTTCTGATGGAACTGCAAACATTGATATCGCCGGACCGGTTACCAGCATCACACTAACTATTTCGCAAACAGGAACAAAAACCAGTGGCCCGGCATCCGGACAAGAAGATGGCGGCTTTTTTATTTCTGATATCACCGCATGTGTATTTGGCACCGGTTTTCCTACCAATTATTATACGCCATATATACAACCGCTCACCGGGCAACCTTCTTATTTTTTAGCCGCCGCAGATAGTAATGCAAATGTGTACATGATAGACCCGGTAAGCGGTAGTGCGGACTTTGTGTTCGCGGAAACAATCTCCGGTGCAAATGGAGATGGTCTGAACTCACTTGCTTACGATCCGGTGAATCATTGGCTCTATTATGTAATTTGTCACGGCCCAGGTTCCTCTGCTCCTCCCGGCAACAGGGCATTAAAGAAATACGATTTTAATACGGAGACGATTTCAACAGTCATAGGTGATCTGAATGCGTACAATATTCCAACATATATCCAAGGTGTTGAAAATGCCGCAGCCGCCTTTTACAATGGTTCATTATATCTCGGCATCGAAGGGACTGATGCGGCGTACAGCACTATCACTGAAAACATAATCTGGCGTATTGACTTTGATGCAAGCGGAAACCCAACAAATATCTGCCAGGTTTTTGGTACGCTGGCAAATACCGCGGTAGGACATGCACCTGATTGGGGAGATTTCACTATCAAAAACGGTACTCTCGTCAGTCATGTTTCAGATGCAGACATGTTGACCAACAATAATGAGTTTATGCATTATAATCTGCAAAATGAATCGGTGATTACAACGTATAAAAACTATCCTGATGATTCTTCGGGCCAAATAGGACAGATATGGAATGGAAGTCTCTATAGAATAGCGAGAAAAGTAGCTATATACAATGAGAATGGCACAACAGGTTCTGCAGTTCCGGTTGTGGCAAACAGTTGCTCGCCCATTTGGAAAACAAGAGCATTGGACGCTTCCTGTCCATTCAAGCCCAAATTGGATTTCGGTGATGCACCTGCAAGTTATGATCCTGTTGCGTTGTCTCCCGCTGCACATCAGCGAAGCTGCAATAATGCAACATTGAGACTTGGTGCGAATTGGGACAGGGAATGGAGTAAGACTTCATCAACTAACGCACTTTCCGATGGCGCCGATGAAGACGGCATCAGTACAGTTACCGTAATGGCTTCCACGGGAGTGCCATACAATCATGTACAACCGGTAAAAGTTTTGAATAATACGGGTGCGCCGGTCACACTTGGTGGTTGGTTAGATTATAATGCAAACGGAGTTTTTGATGCTTCAGAAGGCGTGATTGTTACAGTGCCCAGCAGTGCATCTATGCAAACCATTTCATTATTGTGGAGCAATATCACTGTAGCGGCTGGTACACCGAATACCTTTCTTCGCATACGTCTTACATCAGGATCTTTAACTGCGTCTAATGCTACCGGTTGGTATAGTGATGGCGAGGTGGAAGATTATGCGGTCGTATCATCCAATGTTCCGCTTGGTATAGACCTGCTGGACTTTACTGCCCATGTTACTAAAAATAAACAGGTAGATCTGCAATGGCAGGCGGAAATAGCCAATAAGGCGCAGGGATTCGAAATTGAAAGAAGCGCGGATAACAAGACGTGGAAAAAGATTGGTTGGGTAACCGCAAAAACCGGTGCTTCAAATAACAGGTATGAACTCCTCGATGAACAGCCTTTAATTGGCAAATCGTATTATCGCCTGAAGCTGATTGAAAACAGCGGCTCATTTCGTTTCAGCGATACCAAAGAGGTATACCTCAATAGCCGGGGAGATAATATGATCCTATACCCAAATCCTGCTATGGGGCAGATAAATATTTTATTGATGGGTTCACCAAGTCAGACAGCGATCATCAGGATCAGCACTATTTCCGGTGAATTAATGATAACGCGATTAACAAATGTAAATAGCGGCGTAAACAAGATTCCGGTAGATATTTCATCTCTTGAATCGGGAACCTATATCGTAGAACTGATTACCGGAGAACGGTTATATCATGTGAAATTAGCAGTTATTAAATAGAGGACTTAATTCTGTTGAACATCTGATATTGAAAATATAGATGAGAGATGAAAATGACTATCTTCTTTTTAAATAAACCAGTGGTCTTAACTTCAATAAAGAGAGTTTTTGTTTTTTGTTGAAAAGCAGATAGCGGCAGATAAGGAAAGTGATAATCATATGACAGGAATTTTGTTATTATAAATGGGTTTACCGGATTTGTTTCTTACGGTCAATACGAGTATTCCTTTGCTGTTTACCGGTGACAGTTCAAGACTGTAGTTATTGTTGCCTGCATTCACCCTGTATTGGCTGCTCCCAAGTTTTGCTCCAGACATACTGTACACGTCAACGATATAATCGTCATCGATCCTTGCATTAATCTGCAGGTTTATTTTTTTATTCGAAACATAGCTATAAATCGTTCTGAAAGAGGAAGCGGTGACTTTAACCGTTTTTGAATACGTGGCAGATCCGTTTGCATTTACCTGTTGCAGGCGATAATATGCTGTGCTGGTATTTTCTTCGTTGTCTGTGATTGTGTATGTATTCATATGAGCCGATGCCACCGGTGATATGCGGGATATTTCTTTCCATGTATTACCATCGAAGCTTTTTTGTATGATGTAAAATCTAAGATCGTCCTCGTCCGTAGCAGACCAGTTTATGGCTGTGCCTTTATTGACTGTCTTCGCATCAAACGACAAAAGCTTTACCGGTAAAAGAGTTTGCCAGTTAAAAAAGGATTTAAAATAAATGCTTGTTTGTCTTACCTGTGATCCGCCTGTTGTAATGGCGCCATTGCGATAAAGAATCGTATTGATGTTGGTAAAGTTCATCTGGAACATAGAGCGCCTGTTGGCCGTATCAATCAGCGGGTAATTATCAATGGTAGAGGTAGCAGTACTTCTCACACCATCAAAAGTAAAATTGAGATACGTGTTTGGATCCAATGCAAAGCTGCCAGGTGTAGCTGCCTGGATAAATTCTTGTAATGAGCTGTTGTCACCGTCAACATCTACGCCGGTAACAGCAAGTACCGGCAATATAGTGTCAATCGATGTTCCTGCTTTTTTAAATACAAATTTCCAATCTATATATGATGTATCATTTGCAGCGGCACCCACATAAGGTTGAAACGCGTCATAATATCCTGCACCAGTAGTATTGTCGATCTCTGATAACCAGGCGCCACCACTCATTCCCATTATAGTTACTTCTGCATCCACACCATTAGTGACATTAGGAAATGTATATACTGCACCCACCTGCAGATCAGTACCGCTTATCAATACAGGGCTATTAAAAGTGAGGGATGGATAGTTTGGAACAGGAGCTTGTGCGTTGGCGTTAGTTATAAAAAAAGAAAAAAATAAGAAGGAGAAAAAGTTCATTCCTGAAAGAGACAGGAGCGGTTTTACCTTATTTATTGCAAAGCCGGAAATGCTTTGCATTTTCAAAGTAGAATTCAATTTCATTTTGGGTACGTTTGAGGATTTTTTTAACGGATATCGGAATTCACCTTCGTAAAATGCTGACACAAGATTGAAAGAAATACGTACATATGCAAGCATTTTTACATAGATCAACGGGTAAATACGGTGGATGAATTACGATGGGGTTGAATACCAACCGTTTGAAGGCTAAAATTGTTGATAAATTATTGCAACTATGCGTTACTGAGAGTATTATACAGAAGATCCGGGCCTATTCTATATTTATATCGCATTTGTTCAGAAGCCCGATAATACCCGGTATGGAGAATTTTGCCTTTTTTATTTTGTTGAGCTCCGGATCAATGGAATAATTGTAAGCGGTACGTAAGTCGGCTTTTTCAAGAATGGTATTCTCAAAAAGAGTTTTGGCAAGATCGCAATGATCAAAAAGTGATTCAGATAGATCAGCTTCCGTAAAGTCAATCTCGGTAAGATTGCAATTTTTAAAAACCATTTTTTTCAATTTCATTTTATAGAAAGAAGAAAAATTGAGAATGCAGTTTTCAAAAGCCACTGTGAAAAGGAAATCGTCGCATGTGTTGAACTGCAGACCCATCAGTTTGCAATCTTTAAATGTACTATCTCTAAAAGCGGTTTTATTTAATTTGGCCGTGCTGAGATTGCTATTATTAAAAGAGCATTCAATAAAATGTATACCCGATAAATTGAAATTGGATACATCACAATTAATGAACGAACAATTTTCGTAATCTGCCGGTTGCAATGGATTTTCAGTGAAATCTGCTTTATCGAAAATTTTATCCTGTATATATGTTCGTTCCATAGCTGATGAAGTATTTCTGTGTAATGTACTTATTTTATGGTTTTTGAAACACGGGTCGTCAATCATGACGAGCCATTGACCATTCATCATTGACTTACTATATTCCAGAAACTGATTTTTCGACGGAGTTTAAATCCGAGTTTTTGATAAACATGGATAGCTCCATGGTTTGTTTCGGCCACATGCAGGTAAGGGATTTTATTTTGATTAAAAATAGAATTTATTGTATGCGCTATCAGCTGGCTCGCATATCCTTTGCCGGTATGATAGGGATGAGTGACAACTGCGCTTACTTCGGTATATTCATTCATTTTCATCCGCTCACCGGTTACGGCAACCAGTTCTCCATTTTTAAAGATTCCAAAATAATCGCCGAGCCAGCTTGTTTTTTGCCTGAAGTAACCGGGTTGCACACGATTTACCAAATCGTATAACGTACGACTTTGCTCTTCGGTGAGTTTAAGAATGGTTTCTGTTGATTCTGTTTGTATTTTTTCGTGGCAAATCATTTGGAGACATACCAATTCTTTTTTTATAGCCAGGTTGTTTGACAAAAGTGGTTGTTCGCCAACTATATAAAAGTTATCGATCAAAGAAGCATATTTCAACATCGTGTCTGTTGAATGTGTCGTGGTTGTAATACCACCAAAGGGGCAGTAAACCGGTTGATAGAATTTCATATTACTATACTCTATAGCAAACCTTTTATGAGTTTCTGATAAGGAATGCCAAACAGGGTTATCTAATTTATGATGGTTCATTGTTCATTTTTGCCTGCTAAAAATAAAGAAGATTGTCACGGAATAATGTAAAGTATCACCGGCTTTTATCCTTCTCTTTTATGGCTACAGCTGTTAAAATAAAATGCCCCGGCTTGCGGGGCATTTTATGCTGGCTCTTCAATCTCTTTACAACAGTATATTATGCTTTTTAGGTCGAAATACCGGTGTAGTGAAGTTTGGTATGGGGGTAGCGGCTTGTGTTACCGACTCAGCAGCAGCTGTCTTTTTGTTTTGTTTTGTTGTTTTCCTTGCCGGATGAAGAGGAATAACAACAGCGAGCTGATTTGAAGATTCAAGATCTTCGTAAAATTCATGTGATGCAGCCTTTTTCATAATAACTGATTTAAATGGAACAACAACAGCGAAAAAATACTGATGGACGGATTATTTGTTCAGCAAGAAATCGTATTTGAAAAATTATACTGGAAACAAGTCAATCGTGCAGAATGGTACAGGATTACAATCGCACAGGTAAGATACGAAATGAAATTAATCTGGAGAAAACTTTTTTTGGCGATAATGAAACATTGTTCTTGCTGTAATGTGTAGCCGGGACTCAAACACTTACTAATTGACAAAAAACAGCTGTTTGAAAATTTTTTCATAAATCACTTGCCGGCGTAAAAACGTATCAGGTTCTCCCACTTTTGTATAAACATACCGGGTATCAGGGATAATAGCTTTGCCTCATTAATCAATCAATCTTAAAATAATGGCAAAGACAATTTTTATCACTGGCGCTTCACGGGGATTTGGAAGAATCTGGACAGAAGCATTTTTAAAGCGTGGCGAAAAGGTAGCAGCAACTGCGAGAGATATCAACACACTTAATGATCTAAAACGTAAATATGGCGATGCATTATTGCCGATACAACTGGATGTAACGAACAGGGAAGCATCGTTTAAAGCGGTACAAAATGCAAAAGACTTTTTCGGACAGATAGATGTAGTGATCAACAATGCAGGCTACGGTTTATTTGGCACTATTGAAGAGGCCAGCGAGCAGGAAGTCCGCGACCAGATAGAAGCCAATGTATTTGGCCTGCTTTGGGTTACACAAGCAGCACTTCCTATACTGCGTGCACAAGGTCATGGGCATCTTTTACAAATATCCAGTGCATTGGGTGTGGCAACATTGCCGGTACTGGGAATTTATAATGCCTCCAAATGGGCAGTGGAGGGATTAAGCGAAACACTGTCAACGGAAGTAAAAGCGTTTGGCATTAATGTAACCATCGTTGAGCCCAATGGATTCACTACAGATTGGGGAAGCGTTTCGGCAGTACATGCCAAATCTCTGGATGTGTATGATGGAGTACGGGAAGCATTAAAAGCGGGACTCACCGATGATGTTTACGGCAACCCAGAGGCTACCAGCGACGCAATACTTAAATTAGTTGATACAACAAATCCTCCGCTTCGTTTGTTCCTGGGTAAGGTGGCTTTACCATGGGTAAAGCAGGTATATACGGAACGGCTGGCAACATGGGAGGAGTGGAATGATGTGGCCGTACAGGCACACGGAAAATAAATAGTTTCACCCAACCCCGATGACTATCGGGATGCAAAGACGCAAAGGAATCTTGATATGGTCATCCTTTGCGTCCTTGCTAATATGTTTCAATAATAACAATGCAACATTTTAAAACACTTGCTGAAATGCATCGGTATAACGGTTATCCACCACCGGAAAACCCGATGCTCAGTTTATTGCATTGCCGAACCTGTTCTTCTGGTGAGACAGCCTACAGCGGTGATTTTTACCTGATCGCATTTAAGAAACTGAAGGCAGGCAGTATTATGTACGGCAGAACTAAGTATGATAATGAAAGCGGCAGCATGTATTTTACCAAACCTCGACAGGGTATCGAATTCAGAAGCGTTGAGCTGGAAGATGATGGTTTTGCCATTTATATTCACGAAGATTATTTAAACGGACATCCGCTGTATGCTGCTATAAAAAAGTATAGTTATTTCGATTATGAGACTAACGAGGCTCTTCATCTTGCGCCCGGTGAAGAACAAATAATCTGGGAGTTGTATCATAAAATAGAAGCGGAGTACAAAACCAATCCTGATGAGTACAGTAAGGATATCATCTTGACACACATCGATTCGATATTGAAATATTCGCAGCGTTTTTACAAGCGCCAGTTTATTAATCGGACTGAATTGTCTGGCAAACTGGTTTCAAAATTTAATAATAGGCTGACTGATTATTTCGAAAAAGGGTTAATGGAAGATACAGGGTTACCTACCGTGAAAATGATGGCCGATGAACTGCATGTATCACCCCGTTATTTAAGCGACCTGTTAAAACAGGAAACCGGTAAAACAGCGCTTGAACTCATTCATATTTTTTTAATCGGGGAAGCCAAGAATTTATTGAAAGCCGCAGACAATACGATCGGTGAAGTAGCTTACTCCCTGGGTTTTGAAAACCTTCCTTATTTTTCACGGTTGTTTAAAAAGGAGGTGGGGGTAAGTCCGAATCAGTTTAGGAGGCAGGTGTTGAATTGAGGCAAAGCTGCTTAAGTATACTTTCTAATTTATGAAAGCACCCCCGTTTGCTGCATAGCGGAAATTATGCACAAAGGTCGACCCAACAAGGTTAAATACCAGCACATGAACCTGGCCCACGCTAATTAAAACCAGGTTAGAAACAACTACTACGCCGGGCAACTAATGACAGTTAGTTAAACCCAAAGGAAATTCAATCGTTTCCGTTAAGGCTTAAATAAAAGTCAAGTCAAATCCTTATTATCTGGCTATATTTTAGGAATTTTGCAGTCCATTTAATACTTCACGAAAATGAGCAAGACGCCCTCTACGCTGTTTGACAAGGTTTGGGATAGACATGTGATCAGGAAAATTGAAGACGGTCCTGATGTGCTTTTTATCGACCGTCATTTTATTCATGAAGTAACAAGTCCCGTGGCCTTTCTGGGTTTAGAAAACCGTGGACTGAAAGTGATGTTTCCGGAAAAAACGTTTGCGACAGCAGATCATAATACGCCGACAATTAACCAGGACAAACCTGTAAAAGATCCTCTTTCTGCCAACCAATTGAAAGCGCTGGAAAGAAATACCGCCAAATATGGCATTTCGCATTGGGGATTGAATAATCCAAAGAATGGTATTGTGCATGTGGTTGGGCCTGAGAATGGCATCACGCAACCTGGCATGACTATCGTGTGTGGCGACTCGCATACGTCTACACATGGCGCCTTTGGTGCCATTGCATTTGGTATCGGTACTTCGGAAGTGGAGATGGTACTATCATCGCAATGCATTATGCAGCCGAAACCGAAGAAAATGCGTATTAATGTAAATGGCAAACTGGGCAAGGGTCTCACACCAAAAGATGTTGTCCTCTATATTATCAGTCGGTTGACCGCGGCAGGTGCTACAGGTTATTTTGTGGAGTTTGCCGGCGAAGTGTTCCGGAACATGAGTATGGAAGGCCGAATGACGGTTTGTAATATGAGTATTGAAATGGGGGCCCGCGGTGGTATGATCGCACCGGATGAAACCACATTTTCGTATATGAAAGGCCGTGATAAAGCACCAAAGGCTGAGGCATGGGAAAAGGCGTTGGCTTATTGGAAAACACTGAAGACCGATGATGATGCGGTATTCGATAAAGAGTACAACTTCGACGCAATAGATATAGAACCGATGATCACGTATGGAACGAACCCAGGAATGGGTGTTGGTATTACAAAACACATCCCAGGTGCAAAAGCGATCGGCAGCAGCCAGGCCAGCTTTGATAAGTCGCTTAATTATATGGGCTTTCATGAAGATGATGAAATGCTTGGCAAGAAGGTGGACTATGTATTTATTGGCAGTTGTACCAATGGACGCATCGAGGACTTCCGCGCTTTCGCCTCTATTATAAAAGGAAGAAAGAAAGCAGAGCATGTTACAGCCTGGATCGTGCCCGGGTCACACATTGTAGAGCAACAGATCAAAGAAGAAGGAATACTCGATATACTATTGGAAGCAGGTTTCCAGCTTCGTCAGCCTGGCTGCTCCGCATGCCTGGCGATGAACGATGATAAAATACCAGCCGGTAAATATGCCGTGAGTACGAGCAATAGAAATTTTGAGGGAAGACAAGGTCCGGGAGCAAGAACGATGCTCGCAAGTCCGCTGGTGGCCGCTGCTGCAGCAGTAACTGGTGTGGTGACGGATCCGAGAGAGTTGATTGGTGAATAGAAAATGTGCGAATATGGAAATGTGGAAATATGAAAATGATCAGCAACCTGAAAAATTCAAAATCATAAATCTAAATTCTGAAATCATAGATGGCTTACGATAAATTTACAGTTCTACGGAGTACAGCAGTGCCACTGCCGATTGAAAATGTAGATACGGACCAGATCATTCCCGCAAGATTTTTAAAGGCGACAGAAAGAAAAGGTTTCGGTGACAACCTGTTCCGCGACTGGCGCTATAACAGTGACGATACACCGAAAAAGGATTTTGTACTGAACAATCCTATTTATTCCGGTAAAATTCTGGTTGGTGGCAAAAACTTTGGAAGCGGAAGCAGCCGGGAGCATGCAGCGTGGGCCGTTTATGATTATGGCTTTCGTTGTGTCGTATCCAGTTTTTTTGCTGATATTTTTAGAAACAATTCAATAAATGTAGGAATACTGCCTGTGCAGGTGAGTGAAGGTTTTCTTGATAAAATATTCAGGGCGATTGAAAAAGATCCAAAAGCTGAGTTTGAAGTAAATCTTTCTGAACAAAAAATTACAATTCTTACAACTGGTGAGAGTGAGAAATTTGATATTAACGGGTATAAGAAACATAACCTGATGAACGGTTATGACGACATAGATTACCTGCAGGCGATGAAGGAGAACATTCAGTCATTTGCTTCACAGAATTCGTATTGATCGTTAAACCACAAAGTCCGCAAATGAAGTTGCAGATAAGCAGAACATCGGTGAAAATATAATCTGAGAATTCTTGTGCATTCCTCAAATCCTTTGCGGTAAAAAACAGCTAAAGAAAACATGCCTGCTACCCAGCGATATATTGAAATAATGGATACCACTCTTCGTGATGGTGAGCAAACTAGTGGGGTATCTTTTTCAGCTTCAGAAAAATTGACTATTGCGCAGTTGTTGCTCACAGAAGTAAAAGTAGATCGAATCGAGATTGCTTCTGCCCGTGTATCCGAAGGAGAATTTGATGCCGTAAAAAAAATAACGAAATGGGCGAAAGCAAATGGCTTTATCAATAAGGTCGAGGTGCTCACTTTTGTCGACGGAGATGTATCTGTTGACTGGATGATAAAAGCAGGCGCCAAAGTAATGAACCTGCTGACAAAAGGTTCATTGAATCATTTAACACACCAATTAAAGAAAAAGCCTGAACAGCATTTTGCAGATATCGCCGATGTCGTAGCGTTAGCAAAGAAAAAGGGAATTGATTGCAACGTGTATCTCGAGGATTGGAGCAATGGAATGCGTCATTCCAGGGATTATGTATTTCAATATTTGGATTTTTTAGCCATGCAACCGGTAAAGAGAATTATGCTTCCGGATACGCTTGGTATCCTGATTCATTCAGAAGTATTCGAGTTTGTTTCTTCTATCGTTCAGCGCTATCCGAAAATCCATTTTGATTTTCATGGACACAATGATTATGACTTGGGAACAGCGAATGTATTGGAGGCGGTGAAGGCAGGTGCACATGGTCTGCATCTCACTGTAAATGGTATGGGCGAGCGGGCAGGAAATGCGCCGCTGGCCAGTGCGGTGGCCGTACTTAATGATTTTATGCCCGATGTAAAAACATCCGTTAATGAAAAATCATTGTACAGTGTTAGCAAAATGGTTGAATCATTTTCCGGCATACGCGTGCCTGCCAACAAGCCTGTAGTTGGAGAGAATGTTTTTACACAGACGGCAGGAATACATGCTGATGGTGATAAAAAGAATAAACTATACTTCAGCGACCTGATGCCCGAACGTTTCGGCAGGCAGCGGCATTATGCGCTGGGTAAAACAAGTGGCAAAGCAAATATCGAGAATAACCTGCAGCAGCTCGGTATACAACTGTCTGAAGCCGATTTGAAGAAAGTTACACAGAAGATTATCGAGCTCGGCGACAGGAAAGAAGTGGTAACTCAGGCTGATTTACCTTACATTATTTCAGATATACTCGATAGCAATGCGGTTGAAGATAAAGTACGGATAGAGAATTACGTGCTTACTCACTCCAAGAATCTGAATCCATCTGTAACGTTGAAAGTTTCTGTGAATGGAGAAACATTCGAAGAACATGCGCAAGGCGACGGACAATATGATGCCTTCATGAATGCGTTAAAAAAAGTGTACAGGCAAAAGAAGATGGAGTTGCCCATGCTGACCGATTACGCAGTGCGTATACCTCCCGGCGGAAAAACAGACGCCCTGTGCGAAACCGTAATAACGTGGAGGCACAATAGCAAAGAATTCAAGACAAGAGGTCTCGACAGCGATCAGACTGTAGCGGCGATAAAGGCGACGCAGAAGATGCTGAATATTATATGACGTGAAACGTGAGACATGAATCGTGAATAGGCATCACTCACGTCTGACGATTCCCGGTTCACGAACCAATAAGTACACATACAACACAGAAAACATTTTCAACCAACAATAGCAATGGCAACCAAACACATCTTAATCGTTCCAGGCGATGGAATTGGACAGGAAGTAACAGCAGTAGGTAAAAAGGTATTGGATAAAATAGCATCAAACTTCGGTCACACGTTTATGTATGATGAGGCTTTAATCGGGCATATGGCCATTGAAGCTACGGGACAACCTTTACCGGACGAATCGCTGGCAAAAATGAAAAAGTCAGATGCAGTATTGTTTGGTGCAGTCGGTCATCCTAAATATGATAATGATCCTTCTGCGAAGGTAAGACCGGAGCAAGGGTTATTAAAGATGCGAAAAGAACTTGGCTTATATGCAAATCTGCGCCCGATAAAATTGTTTGATGAATTATTGGAAGCATCAAGCATCAAACCGGAGATATTAAAAGGTGCCGATATCTTATTCTTTCGTGAATTGACCGGTGATATTTATTTCGGTGAAAAAGGAAGAAAGAATAACGGCGACACAGCCTATGATGTAGCAGAATACAGTCGTTATGAAGTGGAACGCATTGCCCGCAAAGCATTTGATGCAGCAAGAACAAGAAGAAAGAAATTATGTTCAGTAGATAAGGCTAACGTGATTGAGACCTCACGTCTCTGGAGGGAAGTGATCCAGAAAATAGCAAAAGAATATCCGGACGTGGAAGTAGAACATCAGTTTGTAGATGCAACGGCTATGTTATTGATAAAAGATCCGCGTCGTTTTGATGTAGTGGTTACTGCAAATTTATTTGGCGACATATTAACTGATGAAGCTTCACAGATAGCAGGTTCAATGGGCATGCTGGCATCGGCATCTATCGGCGACGGTACTGGCGTATACGAACCTATACATGGCTCTGCCCACGATATAACCGGTAAAGGAGTTGCAAACCCTTTAGCGTCTATTTTATCTGCTGCTTTATTGCTCGATATTTCATTTGGTATGAAACCGGAGTCAGAGTCGGTAATCAACGCTGTGGATAAAGTATTAAAATCGGGTTTTCGGACAAGAGATATTGCCGATAATCAAACGCCCCCTGATAAAATTCTGGGTACAGAGGCAATGGGGACGGAAGTCTTGAAATTTATTTAGATCAATACCTGGCAGGTAAGTTTCTGTATGGCAAAGTGATTTTGTATAACGCTAAGAGAAGTGGACGCTTAGACGATCTTTGAATACGTGGAAATCATATACCGGTTCCCCAAAAGTTGTGTCAGGCTTTTTTCGAGATCTGGTATTGACACGTACATACTTCTTTCAAGCTTATCCCTCAATTGCTCCACGTGACTCTTCTTATCAAAATAAAGGTCCTGCGTCAAATTACTTTGACAATAAGCTGAATAGCTCATACCCAACATCTGCGTAAAATATAAATAAAATTCAGTGACGTAATCGGGAGAAAACAATTCGAACAGGTGAGTACCAGGTTCGCACCAGATGATGTTTGTAAATGAAGCACCGTGTGGTCCCAATATAAAAGAAGCGTTTCTGTAAATTTCTATCTGTTCGGCAACTGAACGCGGCTTGTCTTCAATAATTGTGAAGTCAAACCTTTTTAGAAGTGAGATAAGCTCGCATTCATTTTTAATGTTTCGTCTCCCGCTCCGGCTTATATAGACCCTGCTTTTGTCTGTTTGCCTGATGGTAAGTTTGCGTTCTACATTTTTCTTAATTGAAAAAATATCATCCCTATGGGGAAAAATGGGTCGGCCTTTATTTCCCAATATAACTTTTTCGAAATCGTATTTAACCTTCCTGCTGTCTGAAACCTGGGCAGGGTTTATTTCCAGTAATTTTAGAAATTCCCTTTCGTAAGATGTTTCAAATAAGGGATAAGATACTATTGCCTGTGAAAACTCTTCTGCGGGTATCGAATCCTTAATCCGGCTGAGCTTAGCAGCTATATGCACAACATAATCATAGTAACCGCCAAAACTGAGATTGTCTATGTAGTGACTCCACGGAGCTATTAACGTTTTAGTAAACCGGGTTGGCCTTTTTTTCCAATCTTTTAAACCTTTATAATAACCAATCTGTGAATAATCAGGGCAAACAATCTTTGAGTCTATACATAACGCACCATTGCGCAAATGTGAAGCTTTTCGCGACGAGTTCTGGTATTGCCAAACATACGAGGGGTCGGTTGATATAGCCTGCCGGGTGAAAATTTTATTGGTTGACTCCGCATTGTTTTCGATTCCGGGTAATAAAACTACCTCTCCAGGGCTCATGCTCAACTGAAACGGTTGCAGGTATAAAAAAGTTTGCTGATAATCCAAAAGTTCAATGCCACGGAGCTTGAGAAACAACCGGGCAAACATTCGGGTAAGCATTTTTAACTCATAAAAACGCTTGTCTAAGAAATGGCGAAACAGAATTTTGGTGGTCATGTTCCAGGGATTTCGGATAAGAAAGAGAAGTGAGAATAAGATTAAAAATGGATATTTTCTGAAATAAAGATCATATAAATTTTTTGCATTTTAAAACGTCTTGGATTATTTTTTTAATAACGTATATAGCAGAAATACACACATTTACGTTTAGGCTGAATGGTTTGTTCAGTGGCTGTACATGTAATCGTAAGGGTTATCAATCTCGCTGAAGTAAATACACGCTGTTCGTGTCAACGATTCTCTATTTGCCTCGTGCCATATTATCGGGTCGTCGATTTATTAATCAATGTTATTTTTATTCATCGTTATTAAAATCATAAGCAAACCAAACACCAGGAAAGCAATTCCCGAATACATGTTTTTGTCCGACGATAACAGCGGACTGGTAAAATAACCTATTAATAATATCAGCGAAACAATGGTGAAAAACAAGCCGATTATAAAGCTGAGTTCAGTTAACCGTCTTAGCATATAATTTTTTTAAAAGAAAATAATATTTAAAAGAATTGTCAGCACCAACAGCACTATTCCCAGCGGCACTACCCGTAAATACCATTTCTGCTGAATATATTTTGGCTTTTCCGTTAGTGAATAAACCAATCCCTTCAACTCTTCGTCGCGTTTTGGTTTGGTTACAAGGCTCACTAAGATAGTTGTTACAAAATTGGCGATCCACGATATACCAGCCACAATGAACGCCTGCCCCATACCGCTGCGAATCGGATACAATTCAGCGATCCATCCGCCTTTGCCTTCTGCTATCGTTACTCCATGCGTGATTGCCGCTGCCACAGTACCGGCCAATAATCCGCAGAAAGCTCCGTGTCCGGTCGTTCTTTTCCAGAACATACCTAATAAGAATGTAGCGAATAACGGCCCGTTTACAAAGCTGAAAACCAGTTGGAGAAAATCGTTGATATTGTTAAAGCCCCTCGCTATATACGCTGTACCAATTGAAATCAGGATGCCCGCCACCGTTATAAACTTGCCCACCCATAAATAGTGTTTGTCCGATTTATTTTTTACAAAGTAAGACTGATAAATATCATAGGTGAACACTGAATTGAATGCCGTAACATTTCCGGCCATTCCACTCATAAATGAAGCAATCAGTGCCGTGACACCTACGCCCAATAAACCGCTGGGATAGTAATGAGCGATCAATGATGGTAAGGTCATTGTATAATCCAGATGACCATCGGCTGTGGTGGGAATACTATATCCTTTTGATTGCAAGGCCGGTTGCATCATGGCAATAGCAATAACACCGGGCAGTACAACAATTAACGGCATCAACATTTTGGGTAATGCAGCCACGATCGGCGTTCGTTGCGCCTCTCCCATGTTTCTCGCAATCATTGCTCTTTGTACAACTAAAAAATCTGTACACCAATATCCGAATGACATAACAAAGCCTAACCCAAAGATTAAAGACATAAAATTAATACCCATTGGATTAGTGTCGGCATGTCCCATATATTTCCAGGCATGTGTTAGCTCTGGTTGCAGGTTTGCTTTTATGTTTGCCCATCCACCGGCATCCTGCAGGGCAACGATGACCAATGGCGACAAACCGAGAACAATTAAAAAGAATTGCAGCACTTCATTATATACGGCGCTGGTGAGCCCGCCAAGAAATGTATAGATCATAACAATGCCGGCCGCGAGCCAGATAGAAACATCAAAATCCCATTTAAGAATTATCTCCAGCAATTTTGCCAATGCATACAAAGAAATGCCGGATGAAAAGACGGTCATCACTGCAAAAGAAATAGCATTCAGTCCTCTCGTCTTCTCATCAAAGCGCATAGACAAATATTCCGGTACACTGCGTGCCCGGCTGCCATAATAAAATGGCATCATGAAAACACCGAGAAATACCATAGCGAAGATGGCGCCAACCCAATAAAAATGAACCGTCATGATACCGTATTTGGCGCCCGATGCTACCATACCAATTACTTCCTGCGCACCAAGATTGGCGGAGATAAACGCAAGACTGGTGATCCACAACGGAATGTTTCTGCCGCTCGAAAGAAAATCATTACTGGACTTTATCTTCCGTTTGATAATAAAACCAACCGTAATGACAAAAGCAAAATATACAAGTATAATCAGGTAGTCGGCAACGTGTAACTTCATAGCAATCGTTCAGGTGATGGTTAGAATTTTCTTCTGCTCCGTGATACGTGAGGCGTGAATCGTGAGAAAAGACCGCTTTTCACGATTCACGCCTCACGATTCAGCTCACAATATATTTCTTTCGATTGATTATACAACTTTATGAAAAGTAAAAATGTTTGCTTCAGTATTATTATTAATTTCCTGTCGATGCTCTTTGTACCAACACGGAAGGGATAATCACTTTTTCATTTTGAAGATCAAATTGTTTTTTTTCTATGCCTTTAAAAAGAATTGTAGCGGCAGTTTTGCCTATTTCAAAGGCCGGTTGCGTAATTGTAGATAACGGCGGATTTAATATAGAAGCTGTTTCGATAGTGGAGAACGCTAGTACTTTCAATTCGTCGGGAATATTGATTTTTATTTCCTGTGCAACGATATATACCTGCAATGCAATCTTTTCAACAGAAGCAAGTATGCCATCCGGTTTGTTTTTGCCTGTAAGTGTTTTGCGAATCAGTGTGTAATTATCTTTTTCGTTATCCGTACAATATATGATATACGAATTCTGCCTGTTAAACGAAGCTTCATGTAATGCTTGCCGGAAACCTTCCTCTCTTTGTTTACAAATCGGCAAACTTGCCGAGTGCGAAAAGAAAACAGGTTTCCTGCAACCCTTGTCCAATAAATGTTTGGTGGCGAGATAACCGCATTCAAAATCGTTGGTAATTACTTTCGCTGTATTAATAGTTTCCAATTCACGATCAAAGAATACAATGGGTACACCTGTTGATCGCAATCTTGTAATGTGATCGCCATTTCTTGTTTCGCGGGAAATGGAAATGAGCACACCATCTACACGACCATTCTGAATTTCATTCAGAATATTTTTTTCATTATTGTATTTTTCATGAGAAAGATAAATGAGAACGTGATAGCCTTTTTTCTCGGCAACAGATTGAATCCCGTTGATAACACGGGAAAAAAAACTATCGGCAACTTCAGGCAGAACAACGGCAATGGTTTTACTTTTCTTTTTTCGCAGGCTGCTTGCATAAGGATTAGGTGAGTAATTTAATTTGGCCGCCAGTTCCAATACCTTCTTCTTTGTTTCATCACTTATTTCATGGCTGTCACGCAAGGCCTTGGATACCGTAGATTTGGAAATTTTCAGTGTGTCAGCAAGCACTTGTATGTTGATATTACTCATTGTATCTATTCTGAAACGGTTCAAATCGCCTGTCAAAAAATGAATAGGGTTCTGCGAATCGGATCAGTTGTCGCACTATTACCCGGTTAAGCTGTGTTTAAAAGTAAAATCAACCTATTTGGGTTACGAAACCGGTTTCGTAAATAAAGATCATTCTTTGTACCGGGATTTTATCAAAAATGCAGAATTTACATGGTCAATTAATCTCCACGTTTAAAATATCTGCCATGAATACAGCTCAGAACCAGTTTTCGGCAAAAGAAGTAAACCCGCTTAGTAGCCTCGATGAATGGGAAGATGATGTGTTGAAGCGGTATCCTGAACCGGATGCGATCGCTACTTCAAAAAATAAGGAAGAATACCGGAATTATGAAGAGCCGGGCAGAGATACGGTTCGCGAATTTTATCGTTTAAACCATACTTACCAGACATATGATTTTGTTGTTGGTAAAAAAGATCAATACCTGAAGTTTGATAAAAAGAAGATGCCTGTTTGGGATGCATTCCAGTTTTTAAATCAACTGGTAGATGATTCCGATCCGGATACTGATCTCGACCAGTTTCAACACTTGCTGCAAACCTCAGAGGCGATACGGAATGATGGTCACCCTGACTGGATGGTGCTTACCGGTTTATTGCATGATATGGGAAAAGTGCTTTGCTTATTTGGCGAACCGCAATGGGCAGTAGTGGGCGATACCTTTCCGGTTGGTTGCGCTTATTCAAACAAGGTGGTATATCCTGAATTTTTTGTAAACAATCCTGATTACAGCGATGAGCGATACAATACGCAAAATGGTGTGTATACTGAAGGCTGTGGCTTGCGAAATGTGCATATGAGCTGGGGGCATGATGAATATGTATACCATATGGTAAAAGACAGGTTGCCGGAAGAAGGTCTATACATGCTCCGTTATCATTCATTTTATGCATGGCATCGGGAAAATGAATATGGTCATCTGCTCGACGATCATGACCGTAAAATGCTGAAATGGGTAAAACTATTTAATCCTTACGATCTATATTCAAAGAATCCAACACCGCCTGATTGGAATAAACTTCGTCCATATTACGAAGATCTTATTGCAAAGTATTTACCGGCTGAGCTTAAGTTTTAATTTTTTACCTGGCTTGGCAACCGCTGTCATCGCACATATCTTACGTAGCGCGATGAGGTGAGGTATCCAATATCCGAAAGATTTATGTGAATCAGAAGATCAAAATAGTATGATATGCCGATACGGCTAGTTACAATTTGATGAAAGTAAAAGTGCATTAAAAGAAAATCCGGACTATTAAGACGTCACATTTATTTTAGCAAACTAAACTCAAGCCTGCAAAAATTTTCTTTGCAGGCTTTTTTTCGATCGGTGATTAAATATGAAGATTGTTTTTATTTAAGATATCTTTTTGAGCCGTTGCAAAAAATAATAGACATATAAGTATTTTCAATTCCTGTATATCTTATACTCACTGTATGACCAATTATTATCGAGACAAAGAAAGAGATCCTCGCTTTGTATTTGAACCTTTTTGATTGAGTGCAGACGACTTGATAAGAAAATATCACGCCACCATCTCCACTTTAAACGCAAGGCTGAACCAATTGAAAAATACACCGGCCCTGTTATTGGAATCGGCGTTCCATTCCTGTCCATAGGTGCACGGCTCATCATTAGCTCTTGCCAACTCACCTAAACCTACCATAGCCTCGTGGCTTTGAAGACGGAATCCATATAATTTATCTTTTTCTAAAAGGGCACTGGATAAAGAAAATGTCAGCCATTCCCCTTCGTCTTTTCTGCTTACAAACGAAGTACTGCCGGCGATAGAAGGGTTCCAGCTTTTTTGATCATCATTAAACTCATGAAGCGTTAATAGTACCTCACCTGGTCGTTGTACCATTGTCGCATATACCTTAATGTTATCTAAGTATCCGTCATCAGGACATCTGAAAGTTTGTCCGCTGAAGTGATCCAATGTTTCATTTTGTAAATGACCGATCCAGGTGGTCGTGTTGTTTCTTGTCTGACTTAAAATAGAACGGATGGTGCTCGCATTTTTCATTGTTTCCATAATCACAAAAGTTTTTAAAAATTGAAAGAATGCAGCAGTGGGTCTTGTGTTTCTGATATAACTAATATTATACCTCTTTATTGCTTCCATTTATTTTTATTTATTCACGGTAAGCTGGCATAATTTTTTAGCGAAAATCATTTTTTCTTTCTAAAACATGTGTCTGTGGCGACTATTGGGCAAATCACTGTTTAATAATCGTAAAAAAAACAGGTGAAACGAAGAAGGGAAGCCGTTTTTAATGCATCGGTTACTTTAGTAAATTTTGGGTAAAGCTTGCTGCGGCAGCGTTTCAACTTATCTGATACACCCATTTTACTGGTAAAATCCCGTAAAAGGCCATTCTGGGATTCTGTATTTCTGACCAAAAAAAGGGTTACTTTTTTTTTAGCACAGGCAGTGTGTATTTCTTTGTTGATGTTGCTAAAAACTTTTTTAAATTGTGTAAGACTATTGGGTGAATTGTGAATAAGCCTTGTAATCCGGTGAATAACCCTGTGAAACAAGTGGGAACAAGAAAAATTTTTTTCTACGCAATTTCTAATTTTATATTCGCCGTCCTGACTACAGGGCAACATTCCGATAACGTTGAGATAATAATTTCTTAAAACAAGACTGGAATATTTACCCAAGGTCATCCCGCCCATGGCGGGACTGATTATTTAACCCATTTGATTGTGTAACGATAATGGATCTTACTAACCTAAACCGAGATCGCAAGCAAAGACGCAAGTCTTCCCCTGACCTTAGCACGATGGTATATGGGAAAGTTCCTCCACAGGCCAAAGACCTGGAGGAAGCCGTATTAGGGGCGATTATGCTTGAAAAAAGTGCATTTGACACGGTTGTTGAAATACTGAAACCTGAGTGTTTTTATGTGGAAGGTCACCAGCGCATCTTCAAAGCGATGCAGGGCCTGGCGCAAAAAAGCCAGCCGATAGATATACTAACTGTGGTGGAAGAATTGCGTTTTCGTGAAGAACTGGACATGGTCGGTGGTCCTTATTATGTTACCCGGTTGACAAATGCCGTCGTTTCCGCTGCTAACATTGACGCACACTCGAGAATCATACTGCAGAAATTTATTCAGCGGGAGTTGATCCGGATCAGTGGCGAAATTATCGGCGACGCTTATGAAGATAGCACCGATGTATTCGACCTGCTTGATGACGCAGAAAGCAAATTGTTTGAGATAACTAATAACCACCTTCGTAAGAACTTTGATACGATTGACTCTGTATTGGTAAAAACCATTCAGCGGATAGAGGATTTGCGTCACCGCAATGAAGATGTAACCGGTGTGCCGAGCGGATTTCCTTCACTGGATAGAGTTACCTATGGCTGGCAAAATACGGACTTGATTATTTTGGCTGCCCGTCCGGCGGTAGGTAAAACAGCATTTGCGCTTAACCTTGCCCGTAATGCGGCGCTTAATGCATCAAAACAAACCCCGATTGCTTTCTTTTCATTGGAAATGAGTGCAGGGCAATTGGTGCAGCGAGTTCTCTCTGCCGAAAGTGAAATATGGCTGGAGAAAATATCGCGGGGCAAAATGGAAGAACATGAGATGAAGCAATTGTACGCAAAAGGCATACAGCGTTTAGCACAAGCGCCCATTTTCATAGACGATACGCCTGCCTTGAACATTTTTGAATTGCGGGCAAAATGCCGCCGGTTAAAAAATAAACACAATATCGGTCTTGTTATTATTGACTATTTGCAGCTGATGAGTGGCACCGGTGATAACCGGAACGGTAATCGTGAACAGGAGATCAGTAATATTTCCCGTAACCTGAAAGGCTTAGCGAAGGAATTAAGTATTCCAATCATTGCTTTGTCGCAATTGAGCCGTGCTGTTGAAACAAGAAAAGAAGGAAATAAAATGCCGCAATTAAGTGACTTGCGTGAATCGGGCGCTATCGAACAGGACGCGGATATGGTTATGTTTCTTTATAGACCGGAGTATTATGATATCACTGCTAATGAGATGGGGGAAAGCAACAGGGGTGAAACACATGTGCGCATAGCTAAACATCGTAATGGTTCATTGGAAACAATAAAACTGAAAGCATTGCTGCATATTCAGAAGTTTATCGAAGATACCGGCGACGCTTATGGTGGTATTGGATTGCCTGAAGGTAATTGGAAACCGGTTCCCGATGCGGATAGCGGCGCAAGAGTATTTATACAAACCGGTAGCAAAATGAACGACCTGCCTTTTTCCGATGAAGACGAAACTCCTTTTTAAGATATTAATGTGGGTACCAGTAAGAACAACTCTCCGCAAGGGGAGTTTTTTGTTTTACAAGTAAAAATAATTTTTAGAAAATTCCCTCAGACGCGGAAAACGCAGAGACTTGTTTTCATAGCTCATTACTCAGCGATCTCTGCGCCGCTGCGTGAAATATGTTTTTGAGTTTCCCATTTTCTGATGAATTAATTTATGTTTGATGAAAATATTCTGTGTCGCTGCCATTTTTTTATATTGAACAATTTGATCCATCACAACAGGTAATTGAGCTGAATGAAGATGCGTCACGGCATATTGTGCAGGTGCTGCGTATGAAACGAGGGGAGAGGCTGAACCTGACTGATGGGAATGGTAATTTAATTATAACAGAGATTGAAGAAGACCATAAGAAACATTGCCAGGTAAAGGTTATTGGGAAAAAATATTTACCCCAAGAGCAAAAGAAAATATCAATCGGTATTTCATTAATAAAGAATGCAAGCCGCTTTGAATGGTTTTTAGAGAAAGGTACAGAGATTGGCGTTAGTGAAATCATACCGCTTATTTGTGAAAGAACAGAGAAACAAAAATTCCGCAGCGACCGTATGAAGAATGTTTTGATAAGCGCTATGTTACAATCACAACAATGCTGGTTGCCTGAATTATATGAACCAGTTTCGTATATGGCGATCGTGGAAAACTCAACGCAGGAGCAAAAGTTTATCGCTCATTGTATAGAAAATGAAAGGCAAAGCCTGACTGATCTTTTAAATAGTTCAATGAATTCAAAATTAATGCTGATCGGGCCGGAAGGAGATTTTACAAAACAAGAAGTTGACCTTGCTTTGCAACATGAATTTATACCGGTGTTGTTGGGGAACACAAGACTAAGAACGGAAACAGCGGGCATTGTTGCTGCTACAATACTGAAACAATTTTAACTTCAATTACAGCTGAGAATATAGTTGTCTGTTCCTTCTATCTTACCATGTGGTTCAAGCTACTTTGCCATATCAGAGTAGTCGTTTTCTTTCTCTTTTAATCGCGGTTCATTTAATTGCACCACTCTCTTTCTTGCCTGACGTTTTATCATCGTCATGTTCAGAATTTCTACAACAAAAGAGAAGGCCATACCGAAATAAATATAATTTTTCAGATGCAGTTCTTCCGCTTTGTAAGAATCCCAACCTTCAATAACAAGGCTAAGACCAATCATAACGAGAAAAGACAATGCAAGCATCTTCAATGTGGGATGCTTATGAATAAACGAAGAAATTTTTGGACTGAACAGAAACATGACACCCATAGCAATAACTACGGCTGCAATCATTATCTCAACATGTTTCGCAGTGCCGCCGGCCGTGATTACACTATCAAATGAAAATACAGTATCAATCAAAATGATCTGGAAAATAGCCTGGCCAAGCGAAAGCAGTTGTTTGTTACCCGCACTGATATTCGGATCTTCCCCTTCTAATTTATGATGTATCTCCCGTACAGATTTATAAATAAGAAAGATGCCGCCACCAAGCATTACAAGGCTGGCAATATCGAATCCTTTATTAAGTATTGTAAAGAGAGGCTTCCCTTTTTGCGAGAGCAGCCAGCCTAATCCCATTAATAAAAGACTTCGGATAATGATGCCCGCTATCATCCAGGCGGTACGGGCCTTTTTCTGGTTTTTCTCAGGCAGGCGATTCAGGATGATGCTTACGAATATAACGTTATCAATTCCTAATACGATTTCAAGTATTACAAGTACGAAAAAGCTGATTATACTTTCGCTGGTTAAAAGATGTTCCATAGTGTCATTTGACAGAACTGCAAATGTGCTGATAAAAATCCGGAATTATAGCTAATTACAAACCCCTGCATATTTTTTTTACGATACCCGGTCCCTCATAAATAAAACCTGTCCATACCTGCAGTAAAGAAGCACCGGCACCTTTTTTTTCTTTCGCATCTGCTGCTGTAAATACGCCACCCGATGCAATGATGGGAATTTCTCCGCCTGATTTTTCAAAAATATATTGAACTAATTCGGTTGACTTTTGCTTCAATGGCAAACCGCTTAAGCCACCGGCGCCAATTGAATCAAGTTCGGTGGCCGGTGTGATGAGATTAATACGTTCTATTGTCGTATTGGCAACCACCAATCCATCTAATTGTATTTCGAGTGCCAGGTCAATTACATCATCAATCTGTTCACGTGTAAGGTCGGGGGCTATCTTGAGAAGTATCGGTTTAGAATGTGCCTTACCGTTATTGATCATTTCAAGGTGCATTAATATTTTGCGCAGTGGTTCTTTTTCCTGGAGCTCCCGCAGGCCCGGCGTATTAGGCGAGCTTACGTTTACTACAAAATAATCGACATAAGGATGTAGCTCTTTAAAACAAATTTCATAGTCTTTCCAGGCATCTTCATTTGGAGTTGTTTTGTTTTTGCCAATGTTACCGCCGATGATAAATCGTGGTTCGTGAGAGGCAAGGCGTGAATAACTATCTTCGTAATGACCATTCTTTACTGACCAATGACGTAGCCTTTCAGCGATCACTTTTACCCCATCATTATTAAAACCCATGCGGTTAATGAGAGCTTTGTCCTTTGGCAAACGAAACAAACGTGGTTTATCATTCCCTGCCTGCGGTTGCGGCGTTACGGTGCCTATTTCAACAAATCCAAATCCTAAACATTCCAATTCGCGTAAATACCTCGCATTTTTATCAAAACCCGCTCCAAGACCGATTGGATTTCTGAACGTCAAACCGAAATGTTTCTTTGGTAATCTTTTGTGATTGGGCTTGAATATCCATGAAATAAATCCGCTGATGCCGGGAATACTGCATAAAACCTTCAGGCAGTTCATAGAAAAATAATGCACTCCTTCAGTAGGGAATAAGAAAAGGATACTGCGAAGTAATTTGTACATAGCTTATTCTGCTTTTTTCAGCAATGCCATTAATTCTTTATCAAGCAGAGTTACTCTTTTTTTCAATATTTTGACATAAGTTATCACTCTTGCGCCTCCACTTTTACCTGTGTTTTTGGAGGCAATTCTCTTCTTATTTTGAAACAGTCTTTGCCTAAGGCTGTGCCTTGAAGCGGATTTGATTCCAGCGATGCCAATAATGAAGCATAATCTGTTTTGATGGATGGATATTTTTTGGCCAACTGTTTGAAATGGCGTGAAAATTCCTCTGTTCTTAGAATCTCAATGCTCATTCAAAAGAGATTGAGCCGATTTTAATTTAATTTTTCCTGTGCCGGCAAGCTTCGCGGATTTATAAGCGTTGAGGAAATCTTTTGCCTGTTTCTTTTTCTTTGGAGTCCACTTTACGGTGCTGTCATAAATTATGTCGATCAGTTTCAATTCCTCAAGGCTCTGAAGTACTTTCCTGGCTTTTATGTTTCGCATGTTGATTGTTAACGTATTGCCCATGCTTCAATTTTTGCAAAAATACAAATTGAGAGCAATTTATTAATTTTGAGATGATAGGTTGCATAAACAACCAACTTGAACGCCCTGGCTTGAACGACCCGGTCTGATAGCTTGTCCCGATTATGCGCGAGCCCCATCTGACCGCGAAATTGAGAGTGTTCAACATAATGCTGAATAGAATTGTTACAGTACAAGTGTGCGACGCAAGTAAAGCCAAATTGTAGCAATAAAGCCGGAAAATAAAATAATAACATTCAAACAAAAAATATAACCTATGCAGGAAGCATACATAATCGCCGGATATCGCAGTGCAGTGGGCAAAGCAAAGCGTGGTGGGTTTCGCTTTTATCGTCCCGATGATCTTGCCGTGGATGTTATCAAAGGATTGATGGCATCTGTTCCACAACTGGAGGCAAAGCGGGTAGACGATGTTATTGTAGGCAATGCTGTACCGGAAGCAGAACAAGGTTTACAGGTGGGCCGCATCATAGCGGCAAGGGCCCTTGGCTTTGATGTGCCGGGTATGGTGGTGAATCGTTATTGCGCCAGTGGTATTGAAACGATTTCGATTGCTACGGCGAAAATTCGCATGGGCATGGCCGATTGTATCATCGCCGGCGGTACGGAAAGTATGAGTCTCGTGCCAACAGCAGGATGGAAAACAGTGCCTGCGTATTCCATTGCGAAAGAAGATCCGGATTATTATTTAAGCATGGGCCTCACAGCTGAGGCTGTCGCGAAAGAATTCAATGTAAACCGTGAACAACAGGATGAGTTTTCGTATAACTCGCACCAGAAAGCAATTAACGCAATAAAGAGTGGCTATTTTAAAAGCGGAATATTGCCAGTAGCCGTTGAAGAAGTTTTTATCGATCCAAAAGGCAAGAAGCAGAAAAAAAGTTATATAGTAGATACAGATGAAGGTCCGCGTGCAGATACATCGTTGGAAGTACTTGCAAAATTGAAACCTGCATTTGCTGCCGGTGGTTCTGTAACTGCCGGCAATTCATCGCAGACCAGCGATGGTGCTGCCTTTGTTATAGTGATGGGTGAGCGAATGATGAATGAACTGGGATTGAAACCTATCGGTCGTCTCGTTGCCTGCGCATCTGCGGGTGTGCATCCCCGTATTATGGGTATCGGGCCGGTTGCTGCCATACCAAAAACATTGAAACAGGTCGGCATGAATTTATCGCAGATTGATTTGATAGAATTGAACGAAGCCTTTGCTTCGCAGGCCATTGCAGTGATACGCGAAGCGGGATTGAACCCGGATATTGTAAATATAAATGGGGGTGCAATTGCACTTGGTCACCCATTGGGTTGTACAGGTTGTAAATTAACGATTCAAAATCTTCATGACATGAAGAGGCTGAATAAAAAATATGGAATGGTGACCGCTTGTGTCGGCGGCGGCCAGGGCATTGCGGGCATTATTGAAAATATTAACTGATGGATGTAAGTGAAGCAAAATAATTACTTAGATTCCAGCTTCGGTATTTCATGTCATCGTCCCTTGCGCCTGCCCCGATGAACAATCGGGTCGAGACAATCCGTTCATCTTTTGTGCATATAGCATCTTTTCTCTTCTTTAAGTAACATAGATTAAAAAACATCTTTTTCATTTTTTTATGATTTCATAATTCTACTTGTTCACTGGTTGACTTAACTTAGATGTACTACTGTTTATAATCCCGATCCGACATGCTCGCAATTACATTATCCGGTGCTTTTAAAACAATTCTGTTATTAGGATCAATTCAGGGATTTATCGTCAGCAGTTTATTGTTTTTTTCAACCAAAAACCGGTATAGCAATCGCATTCTTGGAGTCTTTATTTTATTGATAACGCTGGCCTGTTTTAATTTATACGGCAATTATGAAAATTGGTTCGGCTCCGGCCTTCTCCGCCTGATTACGGATATTGTTCCGCTTGTTATGGTCATGCCTTTTGGCCCCTTGATGTGGTTTTATGTGCAGTCGGTTCTTGATCCTTCCTTTAAGGTAACAAAGGAACAACGCATTCATTTTTATCCTGTACTTGTTGATCTTGTTCCTTCGCTGACTGTGATTATCTATATCGTTGGATATTTTACCGGCTTAATAAAAAGTAAGCCCGCCCCCTGGGGAATTTTTATTGATACCTATAATGTATATGCTGATATTCCCAGATGGATTTCCATAACAATTTATGTATCGTTGTCGTGGAAATATTTAAAAGCCTACAAAACAAAACTCAATGGCAATTTAAACGGTCAAACGGATAATTATAAATGGTTACGGCAATTCGTCCGCGCATTTATAGTTTTTCAGTCAGTATGGTTGTTGTATCTGATTCCGTATGTTATTCGGGAATATACAGACAAGATTCTCAACACGCTTGATTGGTACCCGCTTTATATACCGATGGCCATTCTTATTTACTGGTTGGGTATAAAGGGATACATCCTATCGCAAAGGCAAACAATTGCCGATAAAAAACTGAATGCAGCAAACTCAGTATCGATTCAATTGGCTAACCAGGTTATAAGCTCACTGGTTAAAACGATGAAAGAAGATAAAATTTACCTCAATCCAAACCTTAATCTTGCTGCATTGTCGGAAAACACGGGCATCGCCGCAAAAACTATTTCTGCGGTACTTAACCAGCATTTACAAAAAAGCTTTAATGAATTTGTAAACAGTTATCGGGTCGGCGAGTTCAAAGAAAAAATACTACAGCCTGAAATGAACAACCTCACCATCGCGGGTATCGCTTTTGAATGCGGGTTTAATTCACAGGCTACATTTCAACGAACCTTCAAAGAGTTGACAGGACAATCTCCGTCCGAATACCGGAAATCGGCGCTCACAGTCGGCTAGTAACCTATTATTTCAGGGAAAACGTTCTCAAATCCGGATTTGAGAACTGTTGCCGGCGTCTGTTTACAGACTATTATAGAGTTTTGAATCGTCAACTAATTCATCAAAACGAATCAAACTTTTTAAAATGCTTAATCATGTATAGAAATCATGTTTCAATAATCTGTTTATTTCTCTTTGCCTGTTTGTCCGCACAATGCCAGCTAAAAAGACCGGATGGACAAACAGCTTCATTTGACGACGTCAATCATATCGTTACTGACTTGATGAATAAGGGTGAAGTGACAGGGTTATGTTTGGGAATAGTAAACGATAACAAACCAGCTTATATTCAAACCTTCGGGTACAAAAACAAACCATTGAACGAAAAGCTGGATACAGCGACCTGTTTCTATGCGGCATCTTTTGGCCAAATCATTGTTTGCATACCTGGTGATGCAATTGGTGGACAAGGGCGTAATCGATCTCGATAAACCATTATATACCTATTTGCCAAAGCCATTACCTGAATATGAAAACTATAAAGACCTTGCCGGCGATGAGCGATGGAAGCTGATTACAGCGAGGCATTGTTTGAGTCATACCACCGGATTCCCAAACTGGCGACAATATAACAACCCGCATAACAATGGAAAGCTTGAAATATTTTTTACACCGGGTCAATTTTATTCTTATTCCGGAGAAGGTATTGAGTTGTTACAAATGGTGATTGAAGTAATAACCGGAAAAAAGCTGGAAGAAATGGCACAGCAAAATATTTTTAAACCATTCGGCATGCGACGAACAAGTTTTGTTTGGCAAAAATCATTTGAATCAGACTATGCATGGGGTCATGACCTGAACGAGGACACCATAAAAAAATTTAAACGAACGGATGCACATGCTGCCGGATCTATGGAAACAACGATTGCCGACTATACCCGCTTTGTTGCCGCGGTAATGGAAGGAAAAAGAGTATCACCGAAGATGAAACAGCAAATGCTCTCGCCGCAAATCGCCATTAAATACAGCAATTGGGTATTTCCACCTGTTGAAAAAGACAGCATTGCAGATTATAAGAAAGTAGGTTTATCTTATGGATTAGGGTGGGGCTTATTTAATACAAGCTATGGGAAGGCTTTTTTTAAAGAAGGCCACATTGACGGATGGATGCATTATGCAATCAGTTTTCCCGATAAGAAGATTGCCTATGTTATCATGACAAATAGCTCAAATGGCGAAAGTATTTTCAAAGAGCTGGTTGAAAAATTAGCGGGTATAACCATTCCCTGGGAATGGGAAGGCTATAAGCCATACCGTGAGACTGCAAATTTGACGAATGCGCAATTGCAAAAATTTACCGGTGAATATGATGGACGACTAAAAGCAATTATTACACTGGTAAACGGAAAGCTGAAAGTAGAATCGCCCTCTGTCGGTTTGCCGAAGACAACTATTTATCCTTCCAGCGATCATCACCTGTTTTTAAAAATTATGGAAGCTGATTTTGATTTCAAAGAAGGACCTGATGGAAGGTTTGATATAATTGTTGCTGATGATGAAGGCGAGCATTATGAATTGAAGAGAACCAAATAAATCATAGTTTTAATCCGCGACAGGCTGTATGTATGAAAACACCTGCCTGCTTTGCGTGATTATTGAACCATACAAGGATTACGAGGCATACAAGAAGAAAACGTTTTATGCCTTTTATATCTTTTATGGTTCAAATTTTTTTCATTGTACCGCACTCTTCATCCTCAAGCAACGTTTTGAATGACTCAGCACCATTTTATAGGGATTGAGTAAAGAATTACCTAACTTCATTTTTTATTTCTCTCATTTTTGAAACGTCGTTTTCCTCTCTTACCCCTTGTAAATATTCCGGTGTTGCGTTTAAAAATATCTTGAGCAAGCAACCTCTTAACAAGATTTTGCGAATAATTTAATAAAGCCGCTGTTATGAAAAAAATTCTACTCGTAGTTCTACTATTCACCATTAATTCTTCAATTGTTTTATATGCTCAATGGCCCGCACGATTCAATGGTACGGGTAATGGCATGGATGCTATTACGGCAATGGTTGCAGATGGTGCCGGCAATGTATATGTAACGGGGTACTCCTTTAGTGGTGCAAATGATAATGACTTCGTCACCATTAAGTACAATACCAATGGCGTGCAGCAATGGCTGGCAAGATATAATGGACCCGGTAATGGCAGCGATGTACCAAACTCGATATTTGTTGACAATACCGGCAATGTCTATGTCACTGGTTATAGCGATAAGCTGACAGGATATTTTATAGATAATGATGCAACAACTATCAAGTATAGCCCACAGGGGGCGCAACTGTGGGTTGCAAGATATGATGGCGGCATACAACGCGCTGATGCCGGCAATGCGATTAAGGCAGATGCATCGGGTAATGTATTCATTACAGGATATACAACGGTGAGAAACGGGGCTTATTCAAGAAAAGATTATCTCACTGTAAAGTATAGTTCTTCGGGCGTACAACAATGGTTTAAAACGTATAATGGCCCCGCCAACCAGGATGATGAAGCAGCGGCTATTGGCCTTGACCCTACAGGTAATATTTATGTTACAGGAACCAGCTTTGCCGGAAATGATCCGCTTGGCGAACAAGACTATTTCACTATAAAATATAACACCAGCGGTACGCAACTTTGGACGGCAAGATACAACGGTCCTGCAAGTGAGCCGGATCGTGCTACAGACCTTGCTGTGGATAATGCGGGCAATGTGTATGTAACAGGATACGCAACAAATATTGGACTTGATTTCGGAACGGTAAAATATAATACGAATGGTGTGCAGCAATGGGTTGGTCTGTATAATGGTCCGGGAAACGGTGGCGATCTTGCATTTGCAGTCGACGTGGATAATGCCGGCAATGTATATGTCACAGGGTCGGACCAAAAGAAAGCTACTGAGTACAATGCCGATTATCTTACTGTGAAATATAATTCCGCAGGTGTTCAGCAATGGACTGCAAGATATAATGGAACTGCTAATGATAACGATGAAGCAAATGATGTCGTCGTGGACAAATCAGGTAATGTGTATGTTACCGGATGGACAAACGGTGTAAGTCCGGCATGGGATATGACGACAATTAAATATAACGCAGGCGGGGCTCAACAATGGGTAAAGACATATGACGGTCCCAAAGACAGCGCAGACGTGGGTAATAAAATTGCACTCGATGCTAACGGTAACGTATATGTTGCGGGAGCATCTACGGGCAAAACAAGTCATTGGGATTTTACAACAATAAAATATACGCCATCCGGTACGGCAGCAAGAGAAATAAATGATACACCCGCTTTACCTGCAGAGCAAAATCTTGTGTTTTCTTTATCACAGAATTATCCGGATCCATTTACTGCAAAAACAACTATTCGCTTTACAGTCGGGTCGGATGTTAAATCTTATGACCAAACAAAGCTCGAAATATTTGATGTAGGGGGAAGAAGAATTGCTACACCTGTCACCGGACAATTGAATGCAGGCAGTTACCAGGCAGAGTGGGACGCCAGCCGGTATGCTGCAGGTGTATACTATTATAAATTATCATCTGGCGGTTTCAGTATGGTGCGCAAAATGGTATTGACGAGGTAAATTTTTTTCTTCACATTCCATTTGCCATACACTTCAAAGCCATTTGCTTTTGCAGATGGCTTTTTTATTAAGCTATTTACCAGCTTATGTAAAAAGACAGGTTTCCAACATTATGATCATACAAACCTTTCACATAAGAAGAGCTGTGTGTTTGCGTATAGCCCATTGAAAAGTTTCCGTGCACGATCATCATACCGAATTCAAATTCCGGAAGTACATGGTTAAGGTGGAGTTCTTCAACAGGTTCTTTGGTTGTTACAACGTATGTATTTTTCGGATTGCCCTGGAACAGGGCATTATGAGCCACAAAACTGATTTTAGGTTTTGCAGTAAGATAAAATTGTGTTTTCACTTTTTTTCCCGATGCATAAGAAGACCGGTAGTGACTGAAAAAGCCATTGAAATAAGGAGTCATTTTGCCAAATCGTACTAACGGATAAATAGTGACCGCGTCTGTCATGGTTCCGACATAAGCCTGCGCACCACCGATAACTTCAAGAAAATTGTTCAAGGAATACAGTTGTCTTTCTGCAGCAAAATTGATGTTGAGTAAAGGAATTGTCTTTAGCTGGTTGTCCCAACCCATCGGCTCCTGGTAGCCGATCCATTTGTGAATTGTTTTCTGCGTTTCGCCCGCGTGTGTGCCCGGACCTCTTATACCGGCAACAAGCTCGGTTTGAAAATTATATTTCTTTTGCGGATTATAGGAATATAATGTGTGTGTAACAAACAATGCGCCGGCGTAATGATAGTCACCGGGTTGATACTCGGTTTTACAAATGTCATTTGGCGTAACCATGATCTGCATTATGCCCCAACCATATGTATTCACACTATTCGTACCTGCTGCCGGCATGATCCTGTCTAAAAAGAAACCTGATTTTTTTTCTTTACTATAAAAATAATCGAGCCTCGTGCCGTTTGAATAGGAGTTATCTGTACCATGTCCCTGTATGTTAAAGAAATCATTATCCTCATAAACTCTTACCATATGCCGCGGCTCGGCGTGTTGGGCAGTGAGTTGTTTGCTTAATAAAAACGAAAACAGTAGTAAACAAATAATCCATTTTATCTTTTTCATGATTGAAATATCCTTTTTGAATGTTTTTATTGACGGCACAAAAATGAATTTGTGCGAGGGCGAAACTGTTCCAATGGATTACGCCGAACGTCCGGGCAGATGAATTCAGGTACCGAATTATCAATACGTACTTCGAACGTGAAGAAAAAATAAATAGGAATTAACGAACGGTATGGTTTGAAGAACGATCGGTAAACTAAAAGTTGGTGCCGCGCAATTGTACCCGTAATGATTATTGTAGTCTTTCTATTTTATTTTCTTCGTTGTTTGGTTAATAATTCATATTGTCATCACAAACCTAACTCTGGCAGCATCGTTTATCCAATCTCTAAACAGATTAAGCAAACAAAATGGCTGGTAAAATGGTCAGGTTTAGCTGCGAAAAATTTTTATCACTATACAGAAAATATCAACTCATTCAATACGAGGTGACCCACGGGCATCCATATGCCTGCACTGTGCATTAGCGATCATGCATGAGATTATTAAATGGATTTAATAAATAACCTCAAAAACAGCTCTTTAAGTTTTCTATTCATTGATCGCAAAGGAAAAGCACGGAGCGATGGAAGTACAAATTCATGTAAAATTCCTACCTGACTTTTTATGTTTAGGTTTAATATTTGATGTTTTACTGCGACTAAATCTGATACCTCTGTTAACCTAAACCGAAACTATGGATAGAAGAGAATTCCTGGCGGCGCGAAGAAAAAAAGAAAGTCGTCAGCAAAAAACTTCCCCTAAACCTTTCCGCACCGAATCAGGGTTGATGCAATATTCCGGTCAATGGACAATCAACGAGGTAACCCATCTTTTAAAACGAACAATGTTTGGTGCGACAAAAGCAGACATCGATTATTTTTTGTCAAAGTCAATGTCGCTGACGGTTGATGAATTGCTGAATCCAACAGCGCCACTACCTGCGCCACCGGTGAACGATTATAGCGGAGATGTAGCCGACGCGACAGTTGCTGCGGGTCAAACATGGATCAATAATCCTGTTGCAAATAATGATGACCTGAATGATGCGAGAAACCGTTCATTTAAAAAATGGTGGGCTGGTACTATGATAAACCAGGACAGAAGTATACGCGAAAAGCTCACGTTATTCTGGGCAAATCATTTCGGTACTCAGGTAGGAACGATCAGGACATCTCATTTTGTGTATAAGCATAATGATCTGCTTCGCAAAAGTTGTCTCGGCAATTTCAAACAATTAATAAAAGATGTTACCATTGATGGAGGAATGTTGATCTTCCTGAACGGATTTTTAAATGAGAAGGATGCACCCGATGAAAACTATGGCCGCGAACTGCAGGAATTATTTACGATAGGAAAAGATCCGGTCACTAACATTGGACCTTATACTGAAAGTGATGTACAAACTGCGGCAAAAATATTGACAGGGTGGACGATCAATAAATCGACCTTTGCTGTTTACTTCGACGATACAAAACACGATACCTCCGATAAACAGTTCTCTTCATTCTATGGAGGTACAACAATTGCCGGCAGAGCCGGTGCAAACGGTGCGCTGGAAACTGATGATTTGATTACGATGTTGTTTCAAAAAAGTAATGTTTCGGAATTTATTTGTCGTAAGCTGTATCGCTGGTTTGTTTACTATGATATTGATGCCGGCGATGAAGCGAATGTAATTCAGCCATTGGCACAGATACTTCGTGAAAGTAATTATGATATCAAACCGGTATTGTCTGCTTTATTCAAGAGTGAGCATTTCTTTGATGTATTGAATCAAAGTTGTTTGATAAAGCCGCCGGTTGATCATGTTGTAGGATGCATGCGTGAATTTGCGGTTGTATTTCCGGATAAAACAGCAGCATACCAGGATGCATATAATATATGGGATTCTCTTCTGGGTTGGATGGGCGATATGAACCAGGATATTGGTGATCCGCCTGATGTATCGGGATGGCAGGCGTATTACCAGGCGCCGCAGTTTCATGAAATATGGATCAATTCGGACACATTGCCAAAGCGAAACCAGTTTACAGATTCAATGATTGCATTTGGAATTTCAAGAGATGAAGTGACGGTTATAATTGATGCATTGGAGTTCACAAAGAAGTTATCGAATCCATCCGATCCCAACGCATTGGTAAACGATGCCGTTACATTATTATATCGTATGCCCATTTCCGATACGACTAAGCAAATGATAAAACAGCAAATATTATTGAGCAACCAGACATCCGATTACTATTGGACAAATGCCTGGAACGCTTACCTGGCGAGCCCGACAGATCCGATGGTGATGAATGTAATTAACACGAGGCTGAAAGGTTTTTACCAATATCTGATGGATATGGCAGAATACCAGCTGTCCTGATATTTTAGAATGACTTTAACGATGCAATAAAAAAGTACAGCCATTTAATATAAAAATATCCTTATGAAAAGAAGAGACTTCCTCCGCAATACCGTGCCTGCAGCAACTATCTTGCCTGCTATCATTGATGGTTATTCAGTAAAGGCATTCAACAGTAATTCGCCGTTGATGCGGGCATTGATGAATCCTGCTATAGATACAGACCATGTGCTTGTAATCATTCAATTGAGTGGTGGTAATGACGGGCTCAATATGGTAATACCTGTCTCCAACTACAGCGGATATTACAATGCAAGATATAATATTGCGATACCGGAGGCAAAGATCTTGAAACTTAACGGGTATGCACAAACGGGATTGCATCCTAAAATGACGGGAATGCAGACTTTGTTTAACGATAATAAACTTAATATAGTACAGGCCGTCGGCTATCCTGATCCGAACTTCTCACACTTTCGTGCCATGGACATCTGGATGAGCGGTTCCGATGCTGATAAAAATATAACAACAGGATGGACGGGTCGTTATCTCGCCAGTGAATATCCTAATTATCCTGTCGGTTACCCAAATGATACGATGCCCGATCCGCTGGCGATACAAATTGGCCGTGTAAGTTCACTAGCCTTGCAGGGACCGAATATCAATATGGGAATGACAATTACCGATCCTACCAGTTTCTATAATTTATTAAATGGAATTGAAGATCCTGTACCCAATACGCCCGCCGGTCATGAACTCGCCTATATCCGGAAAATCGCGGAGCTGACCGATAAATACGCCGTTCGCATTAAAGAAGCTGCAGGTCTTGTAACGCAACAAACAGCTTATCCGGACAATGACCTGGCTGCACAGTTGAAGATTGTCGCGAGATTGATCGGGGGAGGACTAAAAACAAGAATATACATGGTAGGCATGGACCAGTTTGATACACACTCTAACCAAACAGAACAAACTGATACTACCATTGGCAATCATGCGAATTTATTAAGTGATCTTTCTGCTGCCGTAAAAGCATTTATGGATGACTGTAAGTACCTCGCCATTGAGGAAAGAGTGATTGGGATGACCTTTTCTGAATTCGGAAGAAGAATTAAATCAAACGGCAGTATGGGAACCGATCATGGTGCGGCTGCGCCCATGTTGTTATTTGGTAAAAATGTAATGCCCGGCGTTACAGGCAATAACCCTTCAATGCCGGCGGGCGCCAATGTTAATGATAACATACCGTTCCAGTATGATTTTAGAAGTGTGTATGCATCTGTGCTTGAAAAATGGTTTTGTGTAACACCGGCCGACCTTGAGACCATTCTCTTTAAAAATTTCCAAAGCTTACCGATTATTAATGATGCAAGTTGTACCGGTAAACCAACGGACCCGAATCAGAATGCGGGTGATACCCTGATATCCATGTATCCTAATCCATTTACTGAGTCGGATACGGTCACCATCCGCTTCACAACAAAAGGTGGCCACACGCTCATACAAATTATTGATGCGCTCGGAAGGGTGGTACGCACACCGGTTGATGGCAATTATACATTGGGTAACTATACAATTACATTTGATAACCGCGGATTACCGTCCGGTGCGTATTATGCAAGATTGCAAAATGGTACAATGCAACAGGTGAAGCCGATGCTGAAGGTGAGGGGATAGAATTTGTTTTGCAGACTTCTAATTTAAATATTCAATGCTCAACACTCAATAATTAATGTTCAGGTTATCGAACCCTTGTATTGAACATTGAGTGTTGAATATTGATTATTGAATTTTTTTTGACCTCTGCTGTATAAATAGTCTATCTGAAGTCCTGGTTGGTTTCCTGAATGATTGTCATAAAAAAATGAATGCAGCGTTGAAAATCGCGTATGGGTAGCCGTTCGTTTATTCCGTGAAATCCTTTGCTGTCTGTCATAGGTAAAAAATTAACGACCCCATTCGAGATAAGCCGATAGAAACGTGAATCGGTCGCGCCAATCATAAGGTAAGGCGCAGGGATAACGTTTGGTATGGCTTTATAAGCGGCGCTTTCAATTCTTTTAAATGCGGGCGATAGTATATCGGTGGCCGGAGAGGGATCTGAATCGAGGCTGTTAACGCGTTTTATTTTTACACGATCATCATTAACTGTTTTGCGAATATAATCTTCCACAGTTTTCGATGATTCATCTGTCAGAATCCTGCTGTTAATAATGGCTTTTGCAACAGATGGCACAACGTTATCTTTTATACCCCCTTCTATAATCGTCGGTACAATCGTTGTATGAATCATTGCATTCCCTTCCGGTTTTGCAGATAAAATATTTTTAGTAATGCCTTCAAAGAGCCACATGTTGGATGAAGCCATCCTGTTTATAAATATATCAGAGGAAGAACCGATGCGGTGTAGAAATTCACGGACCGGTGGAGTAATTCTCGAAGTGGGTGTTGTGCTTCTTAGCCTGTACAACGCGGCTGCTAATATGTCAATTGCGGTTTCCTTCTCCGGTTTTGACGAATGACCTCCTTCTTTTTCTACCGATAATTGGTACGATGCATAACCTTTTTCCGCAACACCGATCACAGCGATCGGTCTTTTCACATCTTTTAGTTTGTCTTCAGTAATTTCTCCCCCTTCATCTAATACCATTTCCGGTCGTATATTCTTTTCCAGGAGATGCTTCGCAATCGCTTTTGCACCACGACCACTTATTTCTTCATCGTGTCCGAAGCAAAGTAAAATGGTGCGCTGTGGCACAAAGTTTTTGCGCAGCATTGTCTCAGTTGCTTCGAGAATAGAAATTACGCCGGATTTATCATCCACCGAGCCACGACCCCATACGCAACTGTCGGTTATCTTTCCGCTGAATGGAGATACTATCCATTTATCGGCAGCTGCTTCTTCAACAGGCACAACATCATAATGTCCCATCAATACAATTGGAGATAACGATTGATTTTGCCCCTTCCATTCAAAGATGTAATTGAAACTGTCGATTCTTGTTTTCGCCAGGTGTTGATGAATAAGTGGATACGATTTGTTGATGAATAAGTCAAAAGCAATAAATGCGGCTGTATCTATTGAAGAAGTATCGCTTAGGGAAATGGTTTGTATCTGAACGGCCCTGCTTAAATGCTGTAATGCAGAATCGGGTAACGGCTGCAGATTAATCTTCGTTGCTTTAACGGGCCACCGTTTTGCAGTGAACGTTTTGAACAATATGATTGCAATAAGAAGAAATAAAGCGACACCGATAACAGCGAGAATCTTTTTAACCATTTAGAATTTATTTATCCAAAGGAATAAATTTTCCTTCATCAATTTTTCCATCTTTTACTGAATAAACCATAATACCGGAAGGCATTCTTAACTCACCTTCTTCGGATGGTCCGATAACAGCAGCGGTTTGTTCAAATCTTGTTTGCACGCCGGCAAAAGAAAATTTTTGCTGAAAATGGTGGTGACCGGCTAACGCGAGCGGATAGTTGTGATTTTTAAGAATAGCAAGAACATCCTGTGCATTGGACACCACATGCCGGTATTGAATAACGCCTTTCTCCAATTCAATTGTTCGTGCGGGTCCATTTGCTTCGTAAGGCGAAAGGCTTAAGCCTCCGGAATAAAAAGGTACATGTTGAAATGTAACAACCGGTGTTTTCGGATCGACCAATGCAACATCTCTTTTGAGCCACTCCAATTGCGTTGAATCTATTTTACCATAATACCATAGATCTTCAAAGTCAAGACTGTTGAGGGCGATAAAATGAACCCCACCAAAATTGAATGAATAATAATCCGGTCCGAAATAATAACGATACATTTTTCTTCCGTACATAGGATTGCCCGGGCTTACCAATGAAAGATGCCGCTCAATACCAAATATTTCATGATTGCCTGGTACCAGCCACACTGTTGTATTTATTTGTTTTTTTTCTGTTTTAAATAGTTCATATAAACTGCGTGCTGTTGGTTCAGGTACACGCAGCGCATCTCTTACCAAATCGCCGGTTATAAGCATTATATCCGGTTTTACAGAATCGGTTATGCGTTCCAGTTTTTTCATCCGGTCAATACTCGCCGGACTGATATGCGTATCTGATGCATGAATAAATGTGAAAGAAGAAACAGGTTTTGATTTCACCAATGGAAAATTGATCGGTGTTTCCGGCTTTGTACTATCGATCGCCTTCCAGAAGACATCAACATTTTTATAGCCCTCCGGCAGTGTGATAAACACAATACCATAACCTTTTCCCCGCGGCAAACTGAATGAACCATCATTGCCTGTTGTTACAACATCTACCTGGTTGGAAACCGCAACCGATTTTATACCCGGTTCATTTTTATCCTTCATGCCATTTTGATTGACATCTTCAAATACAAAACCAGTGATATTGTTTTGGGCATTCGTTTTACCAATGCAAACAACAAACAGGAGTATTATTAAGAAGATAGATTTCATGCAGATGATTTTAATTTTTATGTTACCAGCTTTTGAATTACTATTAAACTTCGGTCTCGCTACGGTGAGACACCTCAGCTTTGTATTCTTTACTGAACAACCCACCCCGGTCGCTTATAGTTTATCATTTCCTCAATTCGCCCCTCCAGGGAGGGGATGGTTCTCGTGATTGCGCTTTTTTGAACAGCTTCACGCAATTGTCAGACATTTCCTATAGGCGAGGCTGTGCGCAGCAAGTCTCTCTTTTGGGGAGGTTTGGAGGGGGCCACCTTTTACCATCCAAAATACCCCTTCGTATTATTATAACAAATGTCCTGTATTATTTTTCCTGTCCATTCAATTTCATTCGGTAATTCGCCATTCTCAATTTCTTCTCCAAACACGTTACAAAGTATTCTTCTGAAATATTCATGCCGCGGAAAAGAGAGAAAACTACGACTATCTGTAAGCATACCTACAAACCGGCTTAATAAACCCATATTGGATAAAACATCCAGGTGCTGTTTGATTCCATCTTTCTGATCGAGAAACCACCAACCGGCGCCCCACTGAATTTTTCCTGCAACACTTCCGTCATTGAAATTACCGATCATCGTTGCCATCATTGCATTATCGGATGGATTCAGATTGTACAAAATCGTCTTCGCTAAAGAATTATTCCGATCCAGTTTGTTCAAAAATTTTGCGAGCGATTGGCCGTAGTTAATGTCACCAATGCTATCCCATCCTGTATCGGGGCCGAGCTGTTCCATCATGCGCGAATTGTTGTTCCGCATGGCGCCCACGTGATACTGTTGTACCCAGCCTTTGTCATGATCCCATTCTGCAAACGTGATAAGCATTGCAGATTTGAATTTTCTTTTTTCTTTTTCATCGAGATCATTCTCTGACCTGATTTTTGAAAAAATTTCCACTATTTCATTTTCTGCATAATCATCTGCGTATATTTCATTTAGCCCATGATCGGAAACAGAGCAACCATTCTCCGCAAAAAAATCATGACGAAGTTTCAATGCGGAAAGATAACCGGTAAATGAATGGATAGGAACTTCAGAGACATTCTCCAGTTTATCCACGTATTGATTAAACTTCAGCGGATCATCAACATCCATTGCTCTATCGGGGCGAAATGCAGGAAGTACTTTTATTTCGAAATCATCGTTTTTAATTTTACGGTGATGCTCCAATGTATCAAGCGGATCATCTGTTGTACACAGTAACTTTACATTCATTTTCCGCAATAAATTTCTGATGCTGTATTCCTTTGATCGAAGCTTCTCTGAACATTCATCATAAATTTTTTTTGCAGTAGCAGGCGATAACGTTTCTGAAATATCAAAGTAACGTTGCAATTCAAGATGCGTCCAATGATAAAGCGGATTGCGCAATGTATAGGGAACCGTTGCGGCCCATTGTTCGAATTTTTCATAATCGCCGCCATTACCCGTGCAATATTTCTCTGCAATGCCATTGGTGCGCATAGCCCGCCATTTGTAATGATCGCCATAGAGCCATGCCTGTGTAAGATTTTCAAAGCAGCTATCGTCGGCAATTAGCTGAGGCGACAGATGATTATGATAGTCGATGATTGGCATACCCGCAGCAAAATCATGATATAATTGCCGCGCGGTTTTATTTTTTAGTAAAAAATCGTTACCCGGCCAATGCGCTGTATTGCCAATTTTCAATGCTTTCGTTTTACCTGTGCCCATAAATATATTTCAAAAGTTAAAAGCCAATTGCATTGCCACCATCCACACATATGCTGGTGCCCGTTATATATTTTGAACTGTCCGTTGCAAGAAAGTAAGCCGCTTCTGCAATATCTTCCGGTTTGCCCATATAGCCCATGGGTGTGCGTCCGATTGCTTTTTGCTTTCTTTCATTATCTGTCTTAAAAGCCCTGTCCGTCATGTCTGTCACTATAAAACCCGGTGCAATTGCATTTATCCGTATTCCCTTTGGTGATAACTCGGTTGCCATCGCAGCAGTCATACCTTCTATCGCATTTTTGGAAGCCGAATAGGCAATTACTCTTGGTAATCCGTATTTGGCTGCCATGGAACTGATATTTATGATACTGCCCGATCCTTGTTTCTCCATCACTTTCACTACTTCTCTCGATATAGAGAAAACTGAATTGACATTCGTATGCATGATCGTTTGAAATTCTTCATCGGTCACTTCAGTAAAATCTTTTTTCATATTGATTCCGGCATTATTTACCAGTATGTTTATTTGTCCATGCTTTTGATAGATCTGTTGTACAAGAGACGGTATTTCGTTCAACTTTGTAAGATCATGTTGTATTGTTTCTCCATTTGCACCCATCAATGTGGCGGCAGATTGTAACTTGTGTTCGTCGCGGCCGATAATAATAGTATAGATTTGATTATCGGCAAATTTTTTGGAAATGGCCAATCCTATGCCAGAAGCACCCCCGGTGACGATGGCAACCGGTTTCGACGATCGTGTCATTTGTAATTTGTTTGAAATTGACGGTGATGTAAATATCGTGAATGCACATAAACGAAGAGAATGTTTAATCATTTTTTATTTTCGCCCGGCGAAAAATATTTATTTAAATTAACGCTATAAAATTTACCTGTTAATGAAACGAATGCACCAGACAATGCGATGGTATGGTCCGCACGATGCGGTACATCTTGCTGATATACGACAGGCCGGATGTGAAGGGGTCGTGTCGGCTTTGCATCACATTCCTGTCGGAGATGTTTGGACAATAGATGAATTAAATAAACGAAAAGTACAGATTGAAAAGGCAGGTATGACCTGGACGGTGATCGAAAGTTTGCCTGTTCATGAAGATATCAAACGACAAACGGGACAATATAAACTGTATATTGAAAACTATAAACAAAGTGTACGGAATGTAGCAGCCTGCGGATTGAAAGTGGTTACCTACAACTTTATGCCTGTTCTCGATTGGTTGCGTACGGATATTTCGTATGCGATGAAAGATGGCAGTAAAGCTTTATACTTTGAGCGATCTGCTTTTGTCGTGTTTGATTTATTCTTACTAAAAAGACCGGGCGCTGAAAAAGATTATACATCTGAAGAAAAAGAAAGAGCGTCAGCAAAGTTTAATGCAATGAGTGAAGGCGAAAAGACGAGCCTTTTTCGTAATTGCTTATTAGGGCTGCCTGGAAGTGATGATGCATTTACACCGGAACAGGTTTTATCTGCATTGAAATTATATGAAGGTGTTGACGCAAAGAAACTAAAACAACACTTGTTTTATTTTATACAGGAGGTGGCACCGGTGGCTGAAGAGAGCGGAGTTAAGATGGCGATCCATCCCGATGATCCACCTTATTCTGTATTGGGGCTGCCTCGCGTGATGAGTACCGAACAGGATGCCGCTGACCTGTTAACTGCTGTGCCATCACAAGCCAATGGACTATGTTTTTGCACAGGATCATATGGAGCAAGACCCGATAACGATCTACCAAAAATGTTTCGTCGATTTGGAGATCGTGTTTATTTTTTGCATTTGCGCAATACCAGGCGTGATGCGGAAGGAAATTTTTATGAAGATGATCATCTTGCCGGTGATACCGATATGTATGAGATAGTAAAAGAAGTCGTATTGGTAATGCAAAAGAGAAACGAGTCCATTCCTATGCGGCCTGACCACGGTCATCAAATGCTGGATGATTTAAATAAAAAAACTTATCCGGGTTACTCTGCTATAGGAAGATTGAGGGGATTGGCAGAGCTAAGAGGATTAGAATTGGGCATCAGTCGAGGTCTGTCGCTGTAATCTTATTTATTGATAATAAAAATGAACAGGCACTTAAAATATATTTTTCCCGTCCTTTCGCCTGTTCTTTTATCAGCAAATCTTATAGCGCAATCAATCATCAGCGAAAAAAATGCTCCCGGTTTTTTCGAATTAAGTTCTGCAAATTCAGAGACGACTATTTGTGTTGATCCTGGCGATTTCGCTGTTGTAAGTAAATCCGCTTCGCTGCTTCAGCAGGATATTGAAATGGTGACGGAAAGAAAACCTCAATTTGTAAACAACATTCCTGCATCAACTACCTGCATTATCGCCGGATCAATAGAAAAGTCATCTTTTATTCAGCAGTTGATTCAGAAGAAAAAAATAAATCCGGCCAAAATTAAAGATCAATGGGAAGCGTATATCATTCAAACAGTCAGCGATCCATTTCCTGGTATTAAAAAAGCAATAGTAATTGCCGGCAGCGACAGAAGAGGAACTGCATACGGCATTTTTGAATTGTCAAAGCAAATCGGCGTATCGCCCTGGTATTGGTGGGCCGATGTGCCTGCAAAGAAAAAGAGTTCGCTTTATGTAAACGATAACGTCTTTGTTGCGGATGCACCTAAAGTTAAGTACCGCGGCATTTTTATCAATGACGAAGCGCCGGCATTGAGCGGATGGTCAAAAGAAAAATTCGGTGGTTTTAATCATTTGTTTTATGAAAGAGTATTTGAACTCACTCTTCGCCTGAAAGGAAATTATTTGTGGCCGGCGATGTGGGGTAATGCGTTTTACGATGATGATTCATTGAATATCAAATCTGCCGATGAATTTGCTATTGTTATCGGCACGTCGCATCATGAACCACTGATGCGGGCGCATGTGGAATGGAAGCGGTATGGAACGGGGCCCTGGAATTATGATAGTAATGAAGTACGATTAAAAGATTTCTGGCGAAAAGGAATGGAGCGTGCAACCAACGAAAAAATTGTGAGCGTCGGTATGCGTGGCGATGGTGATGAACCAATGACAAGGGAAACGGCCACTGCTTTACTGGAACGGATTGTAAAAGATCAGCGACAAATCATTGAACAGGCAACGCATAAACCTGCATCTGAAACGCCGCAGCTCTGGGCTTTATATAAAGAAGTGCAGGACTACTATGATAAGGGAATGCGTGTACCCGACGACGTTACGCTATTACTATGCGACGACAATTGGGGAAATATCCGGCGGTTGCCATCGCTTAATGAAAAGCCACGAAAAGGCGGTTACGGTATTTATTATCATTTCGATTATGTGGGCGATCCGAGAAACTACAAGTGGATCAACACAAACAACATTGCAAGAGTATGGGAACAAATGCACCTGGCCTGGGAGTATAATGTTAAACATATTTGGATTGTAAATGTGGGTGACATCAAGCCAATGGAGTTTCCCATTTCTTTTTTCCTGGATTATGCATGGAACCCGGATAAGATAGGTGTCGATGATTTGAAATCTTATCCTGAAACCTGGGCTGCTGCGCAATTTGGAGAAGAGTATGCACATGAAATCGGAGAAATAATTTTAAAATATTCACAGTTTAACAGCAGGCGAAAGCCGGAACTTCTTGATGAAAATACATACAGCATCGATAATCATGAATTCGACACGGTGGTAAACCAGTATAATGACCTGTTACAGGAAGCGATGAAAATAAATTCGGTATTGCCTGCCGGATATAACGATGCTTTTTATGAGCTGGTTCTTCATCCTGTAAAAGCAAGTGCGAATTTAAATGAGTTATATTATAATGTCGCCGGCAATAAAGAAGACTATGCAAACTATTTTATGAATGCTAATACGTGTGCCGATAAGGCAAAACAGCTTTATGAAAATGATTCGTTGATCACACTGGAATATCATCGCCTGCACAATGGCAAATGGAACCACATGATGGATCAAACCCATATTGGTTATACATATTGGCAGCAACCGACGGTGAATAAAATGCCGGATGTGAAATATCTGTCAAAAGGAAATAAAAGTCACTATATTGCTTTAGCCGGTCGGAGAATTATTCCGGCGGAGATGAAAGCTGGTACGTTCTACGAAGGCGACAAATTTGTATCGATACACGCCGATCATTTTACCAAAGCTGTTAACACCGATTCTGTTTCATGGAAAATAATACCGGGCATCGGTAGAACAAATTCAGCAATTACTACTTTTCCTGTAACGGTGACAAATAAAAATTTGCATAGTAATGGCCCTCACACAGAGTATGAATTTTACACGCTCAGCAAGGGCAGTTTTCGGGTGCTTGCGTATTTTTCTCCCACACTTAATTTTCAGCATGCACGGGAAGGTTTGCAGTTTGCAATATCAATAGATGATGAGCAACCACAAGTAATAAGCCTGAATAAGAATGACAATGATGTAAAAGTTTGGATGAAATGGGTAGCCGACAATATCATTATCAAAACGACTCATCATTTTATTTCAACGTCCGGAAAACATATTTTGAAGTACTGGATGATAAGCCCCGGTGTGGTATTGCAAAACCTGTTCATTGACTTTGGCGGACTGAAGCCAGGTTATCTTGGGCCGCCGGAAACTATTAAAAATAATTAGTCAATTAGATTCCTGTATTGATGAAACGCGTCATCTTATTATTGTTATCATTTTGTCTTCTTGTTGCGGCAATCGCGCAATTGAGATTGCCAGCCGTGATAACAGACAGTATGGTGTTGCAAAGAGAAATGAAATTGAAAATATGGGGATGGGCTACAGCGGGCAAAACTATTACCGTTAATTTCAATAAACAAAAAGTAACAACGGTTGCAGGCGAAGACGGTAAATGGTTTGTTTGGTTGAAACCCATGATAGCAGGTGGGCCTTATACCATGGAAGTCACAGCAGAAAAGAAAATAGTTCTCACGGATATTTTGATAGGCGATGTATGGATATGCTCGGGACAATCGAATATGGTATTGCCAATGGAAAGAGTGAAAGAAAAATATCCCGATGATATTACAAACGCGAATTACCCGGCGATACGTCATTTTTTTATTCCAACAATAACTGATTTGTCGCATCCACAAGATGATTTGCCTGCTGCTCATTGGAAATCTGCCGTTAAAAAGGATATACTGCAATTTTCAGCAACTGCTTATTTTTTTGCGAAGACAATTTATGAGAAATATCATGTGCCGATAGGTTTGATCAATGCCAGCGTTGGAGGAACACTTGCTGAAGCGTGGATCAGTGAAGATGGATTGAAAAATTTTCCCGAACTGATCCAAACAATTGAAAAGAATAAAGACACGGCTTCTATAAATGGCAATAACAGGAAGGCCGTTGCATTCAATAACGCAAATGCTCCCAAACGCGGAGATGATAAGGGGCTATCGGAAAATTTGAAATGGTATGATACTGCTTATGTACCGAAGGGGTGGAGTAAGATAAATATTCCGGGTTATTGGGAGGATCAAGGTGTCAAGGATTTGAATGGAGTGGTGTGGTATAGGAGGGAAATCGAATTGCCACTATCCATGGCCGGTATGAGGGCGAAGATTTTTATGGGAAGAATTGTTGATGCCGATGAATTATATATCAATGGAAAGTTTGTCGGCAATATCACTTACCAATATCCGCCGCGACGCTATGAGATTGAGCCAGATGTTTTGAGAGCAGGTGAAAATGTTATTGTTATACGGGTAATAAACAATGCAGGTAAAGGAGGTTTCGTTCCCGACAAACCTTATTATTTACAAATCGGAGAACAGAAGATTGATTTAAAAGGAGAATGGTTATACAAAGTAGGACAGGTGTTTACGGATCGTCCGGCTATGCCGGTAATATCATTGCAGAATCAGCCCACTGCATTATACAATGCGATGATCGCACCGTTGATAAACTATGCTGTTAAAGGATTTCTTTGGTACCAGGGCGAAGCAAATGCAAATAATCCTTCGTCGTATTCTAAGTTACTGGCTGCATTAATTGCCGATTGGCGCAATCAATGGAAGCAACCCGATGCTCCTTTTATCTATGTGCAACTCGCAAATTTTATGGATGTAAATTATTCACCTTCGGAAAGTAAATGGGCGGAACTAAGAGATGCGCAATTAAAAACGTTATCAGTTCAAAATACAGCAATGGCCGTTGCTATTGATCTGGGTGAGTGGAATGACATTCATCCACTGAATAAAAAAGATGTGGGCTACCGGCTCGCACTCGGCGCGGAGAAAATAGCTTATGGCGAAAATATCGTGTGTTCGGGGCCGGTATATAAGGATGCAATTCTTAAACGCGATACAATTGTTATCAGTTTTAATAGTGTTGGCAGTGGATTGATAACAAACGATGGAGAAGGTCCTCAACAATTTGCCATAGCCGGTGCAGATAAAAAATTTGTATGGGCAAATGCAAAAATTGTAGACGATAAGGTTATTGTGTGGAGCGATGCTGTTTCCGATCCTGCATATGTCCGTTATGCATGGGCGGATAATCCCGCCGGTGCAAATCTTTATAATAAGGAGGGCCTTCCCGCTTCACCGTTTGAAATAGATTTAAAAAAATAGTTGATTCCTTTTATAACGGATCATTTGCAGATGCTTCGTCCCTCAGCATGACAAGAAAAAATCTTTATTCTGTTGGAATGTAAATTCGGTTCGTGGTCTGATAGTTATTTTTTCAAATAACGATATAAAAATGCAGCTGTAAATCCGATGATCATGTAAATAATAATTCTTACTATTCGCTTTTTCACGTTGTTTCTATTAAATGTTTTCTCAACTATTCTGTCGTTTTATTGAAGGTTGGAACGTCCCACGGGTTTCCTGCAGGCTAAATTTATTTGTATTTCACTCATTGCTGAAATGATATTTCTTATTAATGAATGCGATCAACTACAATACTACGCATATAACTGACCTGAGAAATATCATTAAGAATTCCAGGAAATATTCTTTAAAATTTTTTCTTTCTACTTTAGGATGGTGATGCACTTGCATGTTTTCAGTTTTGAGTTGGTTGCTTCCTCATTCATTCAAATGATATTCCTTTCTTACCATTAAGATCAGGTTAGTGGCCCTTCTTGTCATTATTTTTATCCAATTGCGCAGGTTTGCCATAAACCCGATATGTGTAATGCAGGTATTATAATGACGGAATAAAGTTTTTGTATCATTGGTCAGCAACTTCAATGGCCATAAGTTGCGTTTTTTTAAACTATCAATCACCGGTTGGCCATTATCATCAAAATAAGTTTCAACAATTCCTACATCAATAATGTCATTTTGCAGGTCAATTATTTTTAACTGGTTATCGAAAAGAACATTATAGTTTTTGGAAAAACCTCCCCGCATGCGAATGTCATAAGCGATCAGGCTGTCTGTTATGTTTTTATTCCTGATCAACCGGTAACTGCCGGAACTCCGAAGCTGTTCAACCGTTCTGTCATTATAATTATACGACGTTATGTTGGTGACGATCCATGCTTCCCAGTAATATTGCGGAATTCTTTCCGGGATTATTGGTGGACGAAGATATTTATCAACAGAATCTCTTCTTGCCATCACTTCCTTAAGCGTTCTGTCTAACTTACTCATATCTGCTGTATCGATACTAAGATCTTCTATTAAGGTGGTCATGTATTCTTTTTCCCGCTGGTGCTCAACAAGATGTTCCCGCTGATTTTCTGCAAAAAAGCCAAGCGTTACGGCAACGAATATCATTAAGCCCTCAAGCAAATATTCCCTAAAGTTTTTCTTTTCTACATGCGGATGATGGTGTACTTCCATTTTTGGTATGTCTGATGTGGTGATGTTTGATGTGTGATCTGTTATCTGCGCTGATTCAATGATTTGTTGCTGCGAAAGATTTTCATTCACAACGTCTTTCTGACTTTGCGACTTTCCGTCTTCCCGAGTTGATTCTATTTGTTCCTCTTCACTCATTATTTAAGTGATATTCGTTTTGCAGGAATGATTTTAAATTGAGCACCGTCCGTATTTGCCTTTTGCCTCGATCATTGGCAGCGTCATTCGTCTTTTAAATGCAAAAGAATTAACGTCAGGCCCAGAAAGCTTACGATTCTCTCTGAAGCTGCGAGCCCGTTCCACACTGTACTTTGCCACATAGCAAACCATTCACCGCCGATCACTTCAAATCCTGCAAACCAAATGACGATGCCAATGACTATTCCTGCTATTGCCCAATTCTTTGCTTCGTGAAACCGTACTGCATCGTTTTTCAAATTTTTAAAGAGTAACCATGCGCCACGTGTACAACAAAGCGCCATCACAACCTCTGACAGAATTATTAAAATATAGAAGATATGATATAGCGGGCCATTTCCAATGCTTCGGTAATGAATTGTGCTGTCAGGAAAGGTGGTATCCATTTTCAACACGTGTGCGACAAAATGATAGTTACTATAATAATCAGTTATGTTTCCAAATGCAATCAATAGCGTCATCAATCCAATAGCTGAAACAGATATTGTTTTTGCAAGACGTAACAGGAACGCAGTTGAATACATAGTGGCTTGATTAATGTCACCGGACATTAACAAATATCAATTTCGTAAACTTATTAAGGGAACTATTGCATAGGTGGGATAGAGTGTTTTTTGAAGATAGATATTTAATAGAACAAAACAAAAGATAAAATAACGATGTCAATCAACCGCCAATTTTTTATAATTTATCCGGTTGCACTATATTTGGATAAATCCCCACACACATGAGAGTATATAAACTAAAGCTTGCCTCACAGGCGATTTGTTTTATTTTTTCAATTATTCCATGTCTTTTTCTTCAGCTTGGTTATGCGCAAAATGCAAAACCATATAATGCTGCATTTATCGAAAACCTGAAGAAGGAAGCACTCACCATTGTTTCTTCGAAGGAGAAGGATGTTCAGGAAATGGTGGATATGATCTTTTCATTTGGTGAGCTCGGTTTCCAGGAGTTTGAAACATCAAAGTATATCACGGATATTCTTGACAAAAATGGTTTTACAGTAGAAAAAGGAATATCGGGAATTCCGACTGCATGGATGGCCAAATGGGGTAGCGGCAGTCCCGTAATTGCATTGGGCAGCGACATTGATTGTATACCGAAAGCATCACAAAAACCAGGTGTTGCATATAAAGATCCGATTGTGGAAGGTGGGCCGGGTCATGGCTTTCCAGCACAGTGGGATCCGAAGCTTGGAATTCACGTGACTTGAAGTCGCGGCC
>JADMIO010987873.1_pt1 | contig 98677 bp, 87 predicted proteins | sample 8958161 | NCBI WGS metagenome assembly JADMIO01 (sample SAMN16585339, study PRJNA669376) | soil metagenome | isolation source: Crop rotation soil | place: USA: Cullars Rotation, Alabama | collected 2011
CCGCGACAACTTGTCCACGTGGAATTCTAAGCTTAGGATCCCAATGTGCTGGAAAGATTCGCGTTGTATGCGTCTAATATGATCTTGCTCTTGCCTTTTTCAATCAATTGCGAGCGGCTATTGGAAGGGACATAATTTGCAATGGCTGCTTTTATTTTTTCTTCACTTACTTTGAAAGTTTTTCCAACAGTTATCGCGGCCAGCACATTCGGAAGGTTGTAGTCGCCTACGAGTTGAGTTGCGATCGGACCGTTGTCAAGCCCCTGCAAGATGTCTACTTCAAGAAAAGGATTACTCTGTTTTACTTTACCAATAATATGCGCTTCATTACTTGTGCCGTATTTGATGATGCCGCTGATGCCTTTGCTCATTTCCTGCAAATAATCATAATCCCACATCACAAATGCATAGCCATGAGTTAACGTGCGCAAATGATCATATAATTCACCTTTGCCTTTTTTAACTCCTTCCAAACTTCCAAATCCCTCCAGATGCGCTTTACCACAATTAGTGATCAATCCATGCGTTGGCTGGGCGTATTTGCAATAACCGGCGATCTCACCAATATGATTGGCGCCCATTTCAATGACGACCATTTCTGCGTCCCGTTTTACTTTCAGGAGTGTCAATGGTATTCCGATATGGTTGTTTAGATTGCCTTCAGTCGTATAAGTTTTGTAAGTAGAAGACAATACCGCGTGTATTAACTCTTTGGTTGTTGTTTTGCCATTACTTCCGGTAATTCCGATAAAAGGAACCTGTTTCCCATTGTCAAGATTATAAAATTGTTCACGGTGAAATTTTGCCAGTTGTTGTAACGAAGTCAATACATCTTCAACCAAAACTGTCTTGCCCGCAATTTCAAATTGCTTCTCGTCGATAACGGCATAGGCTGCACCGGCGTCAAGCGCTTGCTTCGCGAATTGATTGCCATTGAAATTCCCGCCTTTTAACGCAAAGAAGATATCTCCGGGTTTTAGTTTTCGCGTATCAGTTTGTACTGAGGGGTATTGTTCATAGATGGCGTATAATTCTTCGATTTGCATTCAACAAAATTAAGTTGATTGGTTCACTGGTGGCGGTTGTTTCAAAAGGTTTCTCGCGGCGAGCGCGGCGAGAAACACTGAAGTATCATCAAAAAACAAAAAACCCCCACGTAATACGTGAGGGTTAATTTTTTATCAAGTGCTATATTACTTCTTTTGTCTCTTTGTCGGGAAGAACTGACCTGTTTTGCGTTTGTTACCTTCTGGGCTACCCATACGGTCCATTGCGCAACGGAAACCAAGTGTACTCAATGATTGGTCTTCTTCCAGGAAACGACGTGTGCCAGGGCTCATCCAATAAGCGCGGTCGTTCCAGCTACCACCTTTATACACTCTTGATTTATCACTGATCAGCGTTGTTACACCATAACCATAAGAAGATTGTGATGCAGTGTCACCATCCAAATAGTTGATGACATTACCGCGCTGATAGTTACGACGGTTTTTGCTTTCCGCATCTGTTACGTCAACCATTCTTACGCGACCTGTTGTATCGTTGATCTGAGCTTCACCAGTTGTAGGATCTTTGTATAATTTCTGGAATTTGTTACCACGCATTGGCGCAGGCATATCATCATAGTCCATTGTAGAAAGCGGTCTGTAAACGTCCTGTACCCATTCGCTAACGTTACCGGCCATATTGTAAAGACCGAAACCGTTAGGATAGAAAGATTTTACATCGGCTGTATAGAAAGCGCGGTCGTTCAAACCACCGGCAACACCGGCGTTGTCACCAGATCCACGTTTGAAGTTAGCGAGGAACTGACCTTGCCAGCTTCCGTGACGTGTATCGCGCAAACCATTTACATTTTGTGACCACGGATAGATCTGCTTGTTAGATTGTAACTCTTCACCGCGTTTTCCTTCTTTCATCGAAGGGCGGGGGTTTTGATTGATCAAACCATAAGCCGCATATTCCCACTCTGCTTCAAAAGGCAGACGATAATCGGGCAACAACAAACCATCTTCCATAGAAACTTTCGTTCTTGGCTGACCAGTTGATGTCTTTAAAGGATTGCTTTTTGAAGTTGCAGTCTTACCGGGAGCTGTCTGGTAAAGATCCAGAACATATGACTTGGTTGTAAAGTTATTGCTACCCTGCTGTCCCTGTAAACCTTGTTTGTTGATATATCCTTTCTGTAAAAGTATTCCTTCATTCACCCTGTCACTTCTCCAAAGACAAAAGTCAGTTGCCTGTCTCCAGCTAACACCCACAACAGGGTAGTTGTTAAAGCCCGGGTGGCGGAAGTAAAACTCAACAAGTGGTTCGTTGTAGCTCAACTCACTTCTCCAGACCAGGGTATCTGGTAATGCACCTTCAATGATGGGAAGGTTGGCCGGATCACTTGGATCAAACACACGTTGCAACCAGAACATATATTCACGGTAGTGTACGTTCGCAACTTCGGTACGGTCGATATAGAAAGAAGGTACAGATACACGGCGCGGGATATTATTCCAGTCACCCATCACGTCTTCTTCTGTCTGACCCATGGTGAACGTACCACCCTGGACAAACACAAGACCGGGACCAGTGTTCTGTTCTTTGGCTTTGGCTACCTGGTAGCCACCCATGTTCTTGTCGTTGTAGTTCCAGCCAGTCACATCGGACTTTGCTTTCCCCTTGCTGCCGGATCCTTTACAAGACACGAGCGTTACAAGTACAACGCAGCCTAAAAAAATAGCTAAGTTTTTCACGTTCATTGTTTTTTTCATAAACCTGTGAATTGGAATAATTTTAACGCCGGCCAGGGTTTAAATATTGCACCCCTCAACAGATATTCATACCGGAAATGCGAATATAGAAACTTTCAATAAGATCTCTTTTAGCATAAATACCTTTTTTCATCACGTGTATTTACTGCGGAAGATTGGTAATGAAGCTGCAATGAACGTTCAGCACTATTCATTTACGCATTTAAATCCGGTAAAAATCGGTCAGTAATGCGATTCAAAATTTCGCCAATTAAATCATCAGGAAACGAAATATTTTTTACCAGCAATGAATCGTAATTAAATGGCGTCAGATATTAACCATTGACCAAAAAAACGAAGAAGCAATAGGAGCTGGCAAAAACCGGCGACTGATTACACAACATCCGGTTTATAACTTAGGCTTCAAATATTTAGCCGTTCGGCAAAGACAATAAAACTGATATAAATACACAATAAAGAAACTGCGAAATCGTTCAAATGATCTGAAATGGACGGAAGTATTGACTGCGGAGGATAAAATTGGAAGAGAAATCTGCCTTTTATAACAGTCTGTAATTGGTTCGGAGGAATTAAAAACCGAGGTGAATTCGAGTCGTTTTGATTTTTTAGTTTCCCGTAAAATTCAATATTTTAGCCGCTCATTTTACCAAAACTCGTATATATTTACATCCATAACTAAACAATTTCTAATGAGATCAACTGCTTTAAAACTAACTGCCGGAATCCTGCTGATTTGTGGTGTCACTTCTGGCTTACAGGCACAGGTTGACAAAATTAATGTCGTTACGACCGCTGTTCCTTTTCTTCGTATTTCACCCGATGCCCGCTCAGGCGGAATGGGAGATATAGGCGTTGCCACTTCACCCGATGCAAGTGCGGGTTTCTGGAATATCGGAAAAGTTGCTTTCAATGAATCCAAGGGCGGCATTGTCGCTACTTATACTCCATGGTTGAAAGATTTGGTAAATGATGTTTACCTGGCTTCACTCGCTGGTTATTACAAATGGGACGAAAACCAGGCGCTCAATGTTTCTTTACGTTACTTCAGCCTGGGTAATATTCAATTCACAGATGGTTTGGGAAATGATTGGGGTTCTGCAAAACCAAGAGAGTTTAGCATTGACCTCGGTTATTCCCGTAAACTCTCTAATAAAGTAGGTATCGGTGTTGCTCTTCGCTATATCAATTCTAACCTGACAGGTGGTGGAGTGACTAGCGGAAGCACTACTTATAAAGTAGGTAGCTCAGTGGCTGGTGACCTCGGTTTCTATTACAATGCTAAGAATGCTGCCGGCGACGGATGGGCTTTCGGTGCAACGATGACAAACCTCGGCGCAAAGGTTTCTTATACTGATAATGCGGACATGAAAGATTTCATTCCGGCTAACCTCGGTTTGGGAACTTCATGGACAAAAAATTTCAACGAGCAGAACAAACTGACCTTTGGTTTAGATATAAATAAATTGTTAGTGCCTACTCCTCCGAGCGACCTCAGCGATCCCAATGCAATTGCTCAATACAGAAAGAAAAGCGTAGTAGGTAGCTGGTTCAGTTCATTTGGTGATGCTCCCGATGGCTTTAGCGAAGAAATAAAAGAATTCCAATTGTCAGCAGGTGCAGAATATTGGTACAACAACCAGTTCGCACTTCGCGCTGGTTATTTCTGGGAAGACAAAACAAAAGGTAACCGCCGTTATTTCACAACAGGCGTTGGAATCAAATACAACATCTTTGGTTTGAACTTCTCTTATCTTCTTCCTTCAGGAAGCGGTGTTAGCCGTAATCCATTATCAAATACACTTCGTTTCTCTGTGTTGTTTGATCTTGATGGAAGCAGTAGTGGTGGTTCAACAACTAAATAATTTTAGACAAAAGAGTTTGCTAAGCGTCCTTGCGAGAGTAGGGACGCTTTTTTTTGATTTAAAGTTTAATGAGCGAGCAATACAGGTAGGGCAGGTCGTTGGTTTCTCGCCGTGCCTGCGCTGCGCTTCGGCAGGCAGGCGGCGTACGCAGCGAAAACGCCACGATGGCCGCGAGAAACTAGCGCTACGAATGTGTAGGACATCAACATGATTTAGACCTTCAACTTTCTTAGCTTCGCAGATTCAAATGCAAAACATGTCTTACCGCGTCGGTTCCGGTGTTGACTTTCATCAGTTAGCTGAAGGCCGCGATCTTTGGATCGGTGGAGTTAAGATCCCACATCACAAAGGAGCACTCGGTCATAGCGATGCCGATGTGTTATTGCATGCGATTTGCGATGCCTTGCTCGGCGCACTTTCTCTTGGTGATATCGGGGAACATTTTCCCGACACAGACCCGGCGTATAAAAATATTGATAGCAAGATCCTTTTGCAAAAAACAATTGAACTGGTACAGCGTAACGGCTATTCTGTCGTGAATATCGACACAACAATTTGTCTTCAGTCACCAAAGATCAAACCCTACAAAGCAGAAATGCAAAGGACGATTGCTGCAATTGCCGAGATCACGGAGAAAGATGTTGCGGTGAAAGCTACCACTACCGAACAAATGGGATTCGTTGGAAGAGAAGAAGGGTTGATGGCGTATGCGACCGTTTTGTTGAAGAAATTCGATGTTTAATGCGTCTCCTTGTTTGTTGCTGCGCCGCCGCGCCGCGGAAAATTGCTCGCCGCGATCGCAGCGCTAACTTTGCGGGCGCCGCCTGCCTGCCGAAGCGCAGCGCAGGCACGGCGAGAAACCTGACGCATAATAATCACCGATCAAACTTATCTTTGCCGCCATGCAGGCAGTGGAAGTCAAGATCGTCAATAAGTCTACGAACGAATTGCCTGCGTACGCCACTGCAGATTCATCAGGAATGGACATTCGCGCATTCCTTGGTTCTCCCAAAACATTGCTGCCACTAGAACGAGCATTAATACCCACCGGCATATTTATTGAGCTGCCACAAGGATATGAAGTGCAGGTCCGTCCCAGAAGTGGGTTGGCGGCAAAACACGGGATAACTTGTTTAAATACGCCAGGCACGATTGATGCCGACTATCGGGGAGAAATTAAGATTATATTGATCAACCTTTCTGCGGAAGAACAAATCATAAACCCTGGTGACCGAATAGCACAAATGGTGATTCAAAAAGTAGACAGAATGGTATGGCGTGAGGTCCAACAATTGGAAGCAACGGTCCGTAATGAAGGAGGTTTCGGTCATACCGGTAAACAATAAAGCATGATCAGAGCGATAATCATAATGACAGGCGCTATTTGTTTCTTATTTTCCTGCCGTCCTACACGAAAGATTCAAACTGCTATCGACAAAAAAGACACAACTAATATCGTAAAGCCGCCGAGTCAAGGCAGTCGCAAAGATTCACTCGCTTTTATTCACGAGAATTACAGCAACATCAAAGCGCAGCAGATCACCTTCACCACTTTTTCTGCAAAGATTGATGTGGAATATACAGGTGGTGATGGTAAAAAGGAAAACGCTAATGCAAACCTGCGGATGTATAAAGACAGCGCTATCTGGATCTCGGTAACAGGATTGTTTGGTATCGAGGGTCTTCGTGCGTATATCACCAACGATTCGATAAGGATCATCAATAAACTTGATAAGATCTATACAGGCAGAAGTGTAGCCTATGTTCAGGAAGTGTCGGGCCTTCCGCTAAATCTTCATTCGTTACAGGACTTATTAATTGGCAACCCGGTATTCCTCGACAGCAATATTGTTTCTTATGCCCGCAATGGTAATTCGGTTTCGCTGTTGAGTATTGGGGATCGGTTTAAGAATCTCATCACGCTGACTGAAGGTTTGGTACGGCATAGCAAGCTCGATGATGTCGATATTAATCGAAATCGGACCTGTGATCTTAGCTACGATGACTACGAGAATAAAAAAGGCGTGAATTTTTCGGCAAAAAGACGGATAACGGTCTCGGAAAAATCGAAATTGGATATTAAATTAGATTTCAAGTCGTATAATTTTAATGAAACGTTAAGTTTCCCTTTTGCCGTACCTAAAAACTACACGCGGAACTGAACAAGATAAAATTTATCTTGTAATATATCGTTATATCAGTCTGCCGTAGATGCGGCCAACCCGATTCCCTGATCATAAAATAAGAAGCTATGAAAAAACTCCTGTTCCTTTTATTCCTTTTCGTCGGTCTCTCGCCGGCAATTTATAGTCAGACCGATAAATCTGACCTTGAAAGGGAAAGACAGGATATACAGAATGAGTTGCGGCAGATGCAGGACATGTACAATAATGTGAAGGGAAAAACGAAGATGTCCGTGCGCCAATTGAACATCTTAAAGAAAAAAATCAGTCTCCAGGAACGTTATATCAATAGCATCAACCGCGAGTTGAAGATGATCGATGATGACATTTACCTCAGCAATCTTGAAATATTCCGTTTGCAACGTCAGCTCGACACCCTGAAAGCACAATATGCGCGGACAGTGGTTTATGCTTATAAGAATAGCAGTAGTTACGATTATGTCAACTTTATATTTTCAGCTAGCAGCTTCAATGATGCTATCCGGCGCGTAGCTTATCTTAAAAGTTATCGTGCGTATCGTGAAAAGCAAGTGAACACGATCCTCGAAACACAGGCATTGATTGCAAAACGTCAGAAGCAACAATTGGGTCGAAAAGATCAGAAGAACCAGGCACTCCAAATGGAAATGAAAGAAAGGACAACACTCGATGTCCAGAAAAAGGAGAAAGATGCTGTCGTTAATGATTTGAAAGGACAGGAAAAGGATCTTCAAAAACAAATCACCGCCAAAAAGAAACGTGACCGAGATATTCAAAATGCTTTGGCTGCAATTGTAAGACGCGAAATTGCAAAGGCTGCCGAAGAAGCAAAAAGAAAAGCTGCTGAGGAAAGAAAGAATGATGTGACAACGACGACGCCCACTACCTCGCGACCGGTGACTGAAAGGCCGGCGACAAATAGACCCGCGAGTTATCTTGATCTAAATGCATCGGATGTCAAGTTGAATGATCAATTTGAACAGAACCGGGGTCGCTTGCCATGGCCCGTTGATAAGGCTTTCGTCAGCGTGCACTTTGGGTTGTATACAATCGAAGGCACCAAAATTAAAAACAACAATCCTGGCATTACCATCGTGACGCCTGAATCAGGAGCACCGGTCAAGGCGGTATTCGATGGCGAGGTTGCAGCGATAAATAATTATGGAGACGGAGTAATGGTGGTTGTTCGTCACGGGAAATACTTCACTACGTATAGTAATCTCTCAGGCGTCAACGTAAGTAAAGGGACCACGGTCAGGACAGGCCAGGTAATTGGTAAAGCGGGTGATGCAGATGATGGCTCGGGCGGACAAGTTGATTTTATCCTGATGATCGAAAATAAAAATGTTAACCCTGAATTGTGGCTGCGACATTAAGCATGAATGATACCAAGCAAAAGTCCCGCAAGGGACTTTTTTCTTATAGGAATCGTTCATACAATTTTTCATACACGGGAACGATATTGCCAATATCGTATTTGGTGGCGTAGGCGGCTGCTCTTTTCTTAAATCCATCAAGCGTTGCATCGTCTTTCAAAATGTCGAGCGCTTCACGACTCATCGTTAATACCTCTCCGACATTCGCCATGTAACCTGTTTCGCCATTTATATTGATTTCTTTTAGTCCACCGGCATTTGATGATACCACCGGTACGCCGGCGGCCATAGCTTCCAGCGCGGCCAATCCAAAGCTTTCATATTCGGAAGGCAGCAAAAACAGATCAGCAATAGCGAGGATATCCTCCATCTGTTCCTGCTTGCCGACAAACCGGATCTCATCGCATACGCCCAAGGAACGAGCGAGCTCCTCCGCAGCTTGTCTTTCCGGTCCATCACCAACGAATAAAAGTTTTGCTGGTATTACTTTCTGCACTTCATAGAATATCTTGACAACATCCTGAACTCTTTTTAGTTTCCGGAAGTTCGACGCGTGTAGTAAAATTCTTTCACCATTCGGAGCAATTACTTTTTTAAATGCATCGATAGGTTTCCGGGAAAATCGCTGTACATCCACAAAATTGTAGATCACTTCGATTTCCTTTTCGATATGAAAGATCTTGCGGGTCTCGTCGCGAAGGTTGTTTGACACCGCCGTAATCGCATCGCTTTGATTGATTGAGAAGGCGACAACCGGTGCGTAAGTCTTATCCCTTCCTACCAGTGTAATATCAGTACCATGCAAGGTTGTAATGACCGGGATCTTTTTGTTTTCACCTTCTAAAATTTTCTTGGCCATATAGGCGGCCGAAGCATGCGGGATTGCATAATGAACATGCAGGAGATCAAGGTTGTTATTCTTAATCACATCCACCATTGCGCTTGCCAGCGCAGTCTCGTACGGGGGATAATCAAACAACGGATAAGTAGGTACCTGTACCTCGTGATAAAAGATGTTTGGGATAAATCCATTCAACCTTACGGGTTGCTGATAAGTTATAAAATGGACCTGGTGACCTTTTTGCGCAAGCGCTTTGCCTAGTTCAGTGGCGAGTACTCCGCTTCCGCCAAACGTAGGGTAACAAACAATTCCTATTCTCATAACCTTATTTAAAATTCATTGGGGCCTAAGGTAACTGTTTTGGTACAACAACTCTGGCCATCCAAACAATTAAATAGTTTAATAACAAAAATGACCCGCAGGTGTTTGCCATTTGTCGTAAATATTTATATTCATTTTCCTGTTTCGGCTAACTTTATCAAAATTCATGTACATGGGAAGAATCGTTTTCTCCGGCCTGCTATTATCGTATTCTATTGCTGCATTTTCGCAAAAAGAAGATTCCATTTTTATCAAACGACTGTCTGATGAAATACTGACCAATGGAAAAGCGTATGATAACCTCCGTGATCTTACAAAAAAGATCGGTGGGCGACTGACCGGCTCACCACAAATGGTAAAAGCCGAACAATGGGGACTGAAAACGTTGCAAGAAAGTGGTGCGGATAAAGCCTGGTTACAGGAATGCATGGTTCCGCACTGGATCAGGGGCGGAAAAGATGAAGCAGAGGCAAGGTATAATGCCGGATTGTCTCAGGCACGAAATACGCAACCATCGTCCAAAAAATTAAACGTGCTTGCATTGGGCAATTCAGTTGGAACAGGAGCTAAAGGAATACTGGCAAATGTTATCCTTGTTAACTCATTCAATGAACTGGAGACAAAGAAGCAAGAGATACCGGGCAGCATCGTTTTTTATAATTATAAATTCAATGAAACTTTTGTAAGTCCCTTTGACGCATACGTGGATGCAGTCAGGTATCGCGCGCAAGGGCCCAGCGAAGCCGCAAAATATGGTGCATTGGCTGTTGTTGTGCGCAGCATGAGTCACAGTACCGACAATAATCCGCATACCGGTTCGCTTCGTTATGATTCTGCGTATCAAAAAATCCCCGCAGTAGCGCTCGGGCTGCGAGATGCTGATTGGCTGAGTGAAGAGTTGATGAAACGAAAGGTTTCCATTTATATGAAGACAATGGGTAAGTTTTTACCGGATACGATCGGACACAATGTTATTGGAGAACTAAGAGGAACGGAGTTTCCTGATCAATACATTACCGTTGGCGGACATCTTGATTCCTGGGATCCTGCTGAAGGGGCACACGATGATGGGACCGGTGTAGTACAAACGATCGAGATCCTGCGCGCATTTAAAATGATTGGTTTTAAACCCAAGCATACGATACGGTTTGTTTTGTTTGCAAATGAAGAAAATGGTTTGCGGGGAGGAAATAGATACGCCGAAGAAGCAAAGGCGAAGAATGATAAACATTTATTCGCATTGGAAAGCGATGCGGGCGGATTTACACCTCGCGGCTTTGGTTTTAATGCAACGGATGAACAGGTGGCAAAGGTGCAAAGGTGGAAAGATCTTCTTTCGCCATATGGCGGTAGTGCTTTAGTAAAGGGCGGCGATGGCGCTGATATTGGTCCATTGCAGAAAGCTTACAACATTCCCGCAGCGGGATTAAACCCCGATCCGCAGCGTTACTTCGATTATCATCATTCACCTAATGATGTTTTTGAAAATGTAAACAAGCGTGAATTGGAGTTGGGGGCGATCAATATGGCGGCGCTGCTTTACCTGGTCGATAAGTATGGACTATAAATAAGTAGGAGCTGAAATATTTCTCGCGGCAGCCGCGGAGTTGAACGCAGCGCGCGCCGCGAGAAACTACGACGCTTTCTGACATAGCGTTGTGTTCGTTGTGTCCCGAAAGCTTTCGGGACGTTGTGTACGTCGTGTTCCTCTCTCGCCCTGTCCCGAACTAATCTAGTAATTTGTCAATAGCTGATTGCACTATCGAAAAGTGGAACGCATCGATCCCGTCAAGCATGTGTCTTTTAACTGAATTACGCGCGGGAACACAAAGAACACCAAGGATACACGAAGGACACGACGCTTTCTGACATAGCGTTGTGTTCGTTGTGTCCCGAAAGCTTTCGGGACGTTGTGCACGTCGTGTTCCTCTCTCGCCCTGTCCCAAACTAATCTAGTAATTTGTCAATAGCTGATTGCACTATTGTAAAAGGAAACGAGCCGATTACGTCAAGCATTTGCTTTTTTATTTCTGCAGTTCCGGGATGACCGATAGAACCTTCATGAGTATGGTGAATGGTTCGATCGTAATTAAAATTGCCGGATTCAATATCCATTCCGACCTTTTTGTAGGCGTCGCGGAAGGGCATTCCTTGCAGCACGAGTTTATTGACTTCTTCTACGCTAAACAAGTATTTATATTTATCATCTTCCAGGATATTTTTCTTTACCTCAATATTAGATAACATCAGTCCTGCCATTTCAATACAATCTTTCAGGATTTTAAACGACGGAAACAAATGTTCTTTCAACAATTGAAGATCCCGGTGATAGCCTGAAGGAAGATTTGTCGTCATCATCATAATCTCATTCGGTAAGGCCTTGATGCGATTACAATGCGACCGGATCAGTTCAAAAACATCAGGATTTTTTTTATGCGGCATGATGCTGCTGCCGGTGGTTAGTTCAGTGGGAAAACTAATAAAACCGAAGTTTTGATTAAGATAAAGACAGGCATCCATTGATAAGCGACTTAGCGTATCCGCAACATTGGCCAGGGCCATCGCTGTAATTCGTTCAGCTTTTCCACGACCCATTTGCGCATAGACAACATTATAATTAAGATCACTGAATCCAAGCAGCTTTGTCGTTTGTGTTCTGTTGATCGGGAAAGACGATCCATATCCGGCTGCCGAGCCCAATGGATTTTTGTTTACGATATCGTACGCGGCTCTTAATGTGATGGTATCGTCAACCAAACTTTCGGCATAAGCGCCAAACCATAAACCAAACGAAGAAGGCATTGCCAACTGGAGATGTGTGTAGCCTGGTAACAGATCATCCTGGTATTTGTCGCTTTGGGTTTGCAGTAGGTCAAAGAAGACCCTGATGGTCTTTACCAGTTCTTCGATTTCATTTCTTAAGAAAAGTTTGATGTCTACGAGTACCTGGTCGTTTCGACTACGGGCTGAATGTATTTTCTTTCCCGCGTCACCGAGTTTTTCTGTAAGCATGAACTCAATCTGCGAGTGAATATCTTCTACGTCATCGCGAAGGGTAAAGTTTCCATCTTTAATTTGCTGATAAATACTTTTTAATTCTGCTTGTAAACGCGGAAGTTCATTTTTGCTGATCAATCCGATTGGCTGTAACATCTGGATATGAGCGAGTGAACCGAGTACGTCGAATGCAGCAAGATACAGGTCCATCTCCCGGTCATTGCCCACGGTAAATTCTTCAACTTGTTTTAGCGATGCGGTATCTTTTTGCCAAAGTTTCATAATTCGTTATCTCCAATTCGCGGGTCGTAGTCGGAACACGAAGGCCACGACGAAAACACAACGTACACAAAGCAATTCTTAGCAAGCGTTGTGCACTTCGCGTTTCGTTGTGAGCTTGTGTTCCTTCTCATTTTATTTCTCAGATCAAATTTGTTTAAGACTTATCAGCAAAGTCGTTCCAATTGCCCGTAGTTCAGCCGATATATTTGTTAATTTTTTAGTCACGTGATCTTTATCATGTATGTGTTCCTCATAGTCAAACCTTAGTTTCAACATTAGTTGTGGTTAATTTCTTCATACAAGACAAAGTAACAAAGGGATCTTAGTAAGCTTCGTGCCCTTTGTGGTCCTTTGTGAACTTTGTGTTCCAAATCATTTTGGTTGGTAAGACCCATACTTTTTAGTTTGCTCTATCCTTGACGAACTTCAACCGGTAACCGGTAACCGGCAACCGGTACTACAACACGACCTCCTCTAACAACGCAACATAAAGCTCAATTCCCTCATAAATCTCCTTTACAAAAATATACTCATCTGCTGAATGACTACGACCGGAGTCTCCCGGTCCCATTTTTAATGACGGAAAAAACATGAGCGCCTTATCGGAAGTTGTCGGTGATCCATAATAGGTTCTTCCCAATCCAATTCCCGCCTTCACTAATGGATGGTCCAGGGCAATTGATGTAGACCGAAGCCGGAAACTTCGTGCCTTTACCTCACTTTGTATATTTTGCCGAATCGTTTCAAATACCTCTTCAAAATTGTAATGTTCGTTGACCCTTACGTCAACTACAAATTTGCACGCGGCGGGAACAACGTTGTGCGCTTTATTTTCGGTTTCGATCACCGTTACATCCATATTGACCGGCCCTAATAAATCAGACACCTTGGGAAATTTGTAAGAAGTGATCCAATTGATATCCTTCATGGCTTTGTAAATCGCATTGTCGCCTTCCTTACGCGCTGCATGACCAGCTTTTCCTTTGGCGACGCAATCGAGTACCATTAAACCGCGTTCGGCAACGGCCATTTGCATTTGTGTAGGTTCGCCAACGATGGCGCAATCGATGGGACCGAGTTGCTTCAGCAAAACTTCGATTCCATTTGGACCGGAGATCTCTTCTTCGGCTGACGCCGCCAAAATAATATTGTACTTCAAATCTTCTTTATCGTAGAAATAAAGAAAAGTTGCAATCAATGAAACAAGAGAACCACCTGCGTCATTACTCCCGAGGCCATACAGTTTATCTTCTTCGATTGTCGGTTTATAGGGATCACGTGTGTATTGCGAATTCGGTTTGACGGTATCGTGATGTGAATTCAACAAAAGCGTGGGCTTTGCCGGATCAAAAAACTTATTTGTTGCCCACACATTGTAAAGATGTTTTTGAACCGGAATATCTCTTTCGGTAAAGAATTTTTCAAGTATTTCGGAAGTCCGATCTTCTTCGCGGCTAAAGGAAGGAGTTGCGATCAGTTTTTTTAGTAAACTAACCGCGGTTTCCTGTAACGTATGTATTTTGTCGTTACTCATTGATGATAGCTGTGCCTGTCTTACCGGCAACCAGGTTGGTAAGGTTTTCTGCCTTACCGATGATCACTTTCGTAACTCCGCTGTTTAATGCCGTAAAAGCATTGTCGAGTTTTGGGATCATGCCGGCAAATATCTTTTGTTTGTCTTTCAACTGCTGATAGTATGCTCTATTGATTTCAGGTATTAATGTTGAATCGTCATTGCTATCGAGCAGCACGCCGCTTTTTTCAAATGAATAAACGAGGTTCACTGCGTAATGATCACTCATCGCCTTTGCCAGTTCCTGCGCAATGGTGTCCGCATTCGTATTTAGCAATTGACCTTCGCCGTTATGCGTGATTGGAGCAAAGACAACGGCAATATTCTGGTCAACCAGGTTTTTAATAAGCCGTGTATTGACCGCATCAACATCGCCCACATAACCGTAATCCATGACCGGGTGCTTTCTCTTGTGCGCAAGGATCGCATCACCATCGGCACCGCAAAGACCGATTGCATTGCAATGATTAGCCTGCAGGGCGGCGACAATGTTTTTATTGACATAACCGGCATACACCATCGTAACGATCTTCAGCGTTTCCGCATCTGTTATTCTTCGGCCATCTACTACGTGTTGGACGACGCCTAAGCGTTCCGCCATTGCAGTAGCTAATTTCCCGCCACCATGGACAAGGATCTTTTTCTCTGTTATTGAAGCAAAAGATGCGAGGAAAGAAGAAAGTGTTTTCTCGTCATCGATAACATTCCCGCCGATCTTTATGACGAACAATTTTTCCATTATATCGTTGGCTTAAGAATTTCCGACAACACGGCCTGTGCCGCCCATACACGATTACCGGCTTCACGGGTGACGAGACTATTAGGACCATCGAGCACTTCATCGCTTAATTCAACATTACGCCTGACGGGAAGGCAATGCATAACTTTTGCATTATTGCTTTGCTGTAATTTTTCGTTGGTAAGCATCCATTCGGGATCATTGCAATAGATCTTTCCATAATCATGGTACGTGCTCCAATTTTTCACATAAACGAAATCAGCGTCTTTCAGCGCCTCATCCTGGTCGTGGGTTATGGTTGCTCCTTGTGTAAACTCTTCATTAAGTTCATAGTCTTCCGGATGGGTGATCACAAAATCCGCTTTACCCCAGGCGTTGATCCATTGAGAAAAACTATTAGCCACGCATTGCGGCAGCGGTTTTACGTGAGGAGCCCAGGTGAGTACGATTTTTGGCTTTTTGTCTTTGGGTTTACTGATTTTTTGTTCTTCACATATCGTTATCACATCAGTGAGTGATTGTAGCGGATGAAGCGTAGCGCTTTCAAGACTTACGACGGGTATGCCAGCGTAGCGAATGAATTGGCGAATGAATAACTCACTGTAATCGTCGTCCCGATTTTTTAATGAAGGAAAAGTGCGGATAGCAAGAATATCAAAATATTTTCCCATGATCGGAGCAGCGTCCTTTACGTGTTCTACTGTACTACCACTCATGATTGCTTCATCTTCAAATTCCAGTGCCCATCCCTCATTGCTTACATTAAATACAATGGGGTCCATGCCGAGGTTTTGTGCGGCTATTTGAGTGCTTAAGCGCGTACGCATGCTCGGATTTAGAAAAAGGCAGCCAATGCGTTTATTACTACCAAGACTGCGATCGCTGAAAGGATCCTTCTTATATCTCAATGCCTTTTCAACGAGATTATCAATGTTTGATACATCGGCTACTGATACGAAATTCCTCATGTTTGCTTAACCCTTTAACCTTTGAGATGAACAAATTTATCGATTGCTTTGGCCCGCAGCGTTCGTTCTGTTATATTGGAACTGCTCGGATGAATTTTTTCGGACGAAAGATTTGGGACGTATAACTTGTAGCACAAAGGGCACCACGGACCACGAAGTGCACAACGCCGAATCATAGAAAGCTTTGTGTTCATTGTGTATCCTTTGTGATCTTTGTGTTCCATGTCTGCCGTGCCCCGATTCTGCTATTAGTTCCTATATCCCATCGTTCGTTCTGTTATATTGGAACTGCTGGGATGAATTTTTTCGGACGAAAGGTTTGTGACGCATAACTTGTAGCACAAAGGGCACCACGGACCACGAAGTGCACAACGCCGAATCATAGAAAGCTTTGTGTTCATTGTGTATCCTTTGTGATCTTTGTGTTCCATGTCTGCCGTGCCCCGATTCTGCTATTAGTTCCTATATCCCATCGTTCGTTCTGTTATATTGGAACTGCTGGGATGAATTTTTTCGGACGAAAGGTTTGTGACGCATAACTTGTAGCACAAAGGGCACCACGGACCACGAAGTGCACAACGACGATTCTTAGTAGGCTTCGTGTCCTTTGTGTATCCTTTGTGGACGTTGTGTTCCGCATTCGGCCTGCCACGATTTTGCTTTTACTGTCCATTTATTGGCCCTAACATCCAGCCATTGCAATAGCCTTAAACGTTAAGCATTCAGCGTTCAGCTACTGCGACTTTTTCAATCTCTTCTTTAATGGAATCAATAAACTGTTCAGCATCTCTTTTCTTGAGTGCCAATGACGGCAGCAGACGAATCACACTCGGCTTTGCTTCGCCAGTAAAGATCTTTTGATTCCACAAAAGGTCTTTCTTTAGGTTTTTCAATTCTTCCGGCACATCAAACCCAATCATCAAACCTTTGCCGCGTACATTTTTTAACTCGCGGATATCTTCTAACTGATCTTTTAAATATTTTCCAATCATAACCGCATTACCCATTAATTTTTCTTCTTCAATGACCTCAAGCACGGCGAGAGCTGCTGCGCAAGCAAGATGATTGCCGCCAAAGGTTGTGCCCAGCATAAAATGTTTGGGTTTGATATGTGGGGCAATGATGATACCGGCAACAGGAAATCCATTTCCCATGCCTTTTGCCATGGTATAGATATCGGCATTCACACCAGCAAAGTCATGACTGAAAAATTTACCCGTTCTGCCAAAACCGCATTGCACGCTATCGGCAATATAAACGGCACCATACTTATCGCACAGTGAACGGATCTTACGAAGGAACGATTCATCCGCGACGTTGATACCGCCAACGCCCTGGATACCTTCAATGATTACACTGGAAATTTCCTTTCCTGATTTATCGAAGCATTCTTCAAGTTGCTCTTCGTCGTTCAAAGGAAGAAAGATGACATTGTTTGTTTCATTTACAGGGGCTACATAATTTTTATTATCCGTAGCCGCAACTGCAAGGGAAGTCCTTCCATGGAACGACTTGCTAAACGCGACGATCTTCTTCCTCCCATTATGGAAACTGGCCAGTTTCAGCGCGTTTTCGTTTGCTTCGGCGCCGGAATTACAAAGAAATAAATGATAATCATCTTTGCCGGAGATCTTCCCCAATTTATCTGAAAGCTCCTGCTGTAACGGTATCTTGATTGAATTAGAGTAGAAAGCAATTTTTTCCAGTTGCTCTTCAATTCGTTTAACCCAATGCGGATGTGTATGACCAATGCTGATCACAGCATGACCGCCGTAAAGATCGAGGTATTGCTCACCCTTGTCATCCCACACGTAGGAACCTTTCGCTTTTACAATAGTAATGTCATTGATAGGGTAAACGTCAAATAAATTCATGTGATTTGTTTAATCGAGAGTCCAATGGACAATCGTCATTATTAAAAATAGTTTGCTTTCAGATTGAGACCAGCTGTTTCTTCAAAGCCAAACAATAAATTCATGTTTTGCACTGCCTGGCCACTTGCTCCTTTCAATAAATTGTCTGCCGCGGTATGCACCACCAGTTTACTTCCCGCTTTCTCCAGTTGAATAACTGCTTTATTGGTATTGATTACTTGTTTTAAAAATATCGGTTCCCTGCTAACCTGGCTAAATGGATGGTCTTTATAAAAGGCGTCAAACAACTTATAAAGCTTTTCAAGCGATTCTTCACAATGAATAGTTGAGCTTACAAATATTCCTCTGGTAAAGTCACCGCGCCAGGGAACAAAGCTGAGGTCGATATTCGAATTGGGCTGCAATTGTGATAGCGATTCTCCAATTTCTCCAAGATGCTGATGCGTCAGCGTTTTATAAGCTTGAATATTATTAGCTCTCCAACTGAAATGAGAAGTACTGGTGAGACTTTGCCCCGCGCCTGTGGAACCGGTTATACCTGTTGTATAAATTTCATCAAGTAACCCGGCTTTTGCGAGAGGCAACAAACCTAATTGAAGAGTTGTGGCAAAACATCCGGGATTTGCAATGTTGGCTGCTTTCTTTATTTTACTGCGATTCAACTCCGGCAATCCATAAACAAATTGACGCTTGTCGATCTTTGAATATTGCTTCAGGCGAAAATCATTCGCCAGGTCAATGATCTTTACCTTGCTGTCAATCTTGTTATCAGTGAGGAACTGTTTGGATTCTCCGTGCCCAAGACAAAGAAACATAACATCGATATCGCTGGACAACTTATCGGTGAAAAGTAGGTCGGTATCTCCGAGCAAGTCGTGGTGTACCGAATGCAAAGGTTTCCCTGCATTGCTGCGGCTATGAATAAATGAAACAGTGGTATACGGGTGATGAATCAACAAACGAATTAATTCGCCACCGGTATAGCCTGCTCCTCCTATTATGCCAGCTTTTATCTTCATATTTTTTTAGGGTTCACCGCGTCTTTCACCTGGTGATAGATCATTGTCTGGTTGCCAAAGATCTTGCTGAAACCGCGTACATCCTGCCCGCTCCAGCCTGTATTCATTTCACCATATTTTCCAAATTGACTGCTCATAAGGTCGAATGGAGATTCGATTCCGATCACCTGGAACCGATATGGATGCAATTGAACAAATACATCTCCGGTTACATTTCTTTGACTGGTTTCCAAAAAAGCTTCAATATCTCTCATTACCGGATCGAGTATCTGGCCTTCATGTAACCAATTGCCATAAAATTGAGCAAGCTGATCTTTCCAAGTAAGCTGCCATTTGGTTAACACATGTTTTTCTAAAGCATGATGCGCTTTTAGAATAATCATGGGCGCCGCAGCTTCAAACCCTACACGGCCTTTTATTCCTATGATCGTATCTCCGACATGTATATCACGGCCGACTCCATAGGGTCCGGCAATGGATTGCAGGTATTGAATGCAATCACTCGGATGCTGAAAAGGTTTGTCATTGATCCGTTTCAATTCACCTTTTTCAAAACGAAGACTGATCTCTTCCGTCCCATCTTTGGTGACTTTTGTCGGCCATGCTGATTCCGGTAGCATGCCTTTTGAAGACAATGTCTCTCTGCCACCAACGCTGGTGCCCCAAAGTCCTTTATTAATAGAGTAGGCAGCTTTTTCAAAATTCATTTCCACGCCTTTGCTCTTCAGGTATTCGATTTCCTGCTCGCGGCTCAATTGCAGATCGCGGATCGGTGTGATGATCTCAACACCGGGGATCATGATGTTGAAGATCATATCAAATCTTACCTGGTCATTGCCGGCGCCGGTACTACCATGTGCAACCGCATCAGCATTCAATTCCTGTACATGATCGGCAATATGCAGCGCCTGGCTCAAACGTTCCGCACTTACGCTTAACGGGTAGGTATTATTTTTTAAAACATTCCCATAAATCAGATACTTGATGATGCTGTCATAATAGCTTTTTACGGCGTATACGGTTTTGTGCGATTTCACACCGAGGCGGTAAGCATGTGCTTCGATCGCTTTTAACTCTTCATCAGTAAAGCCTCCGGTGTTGACGATAATACTATGGACATCACAACCCAGATCCTCCGTCAAATACTTAACGCAGTACGACGTGTCCAATCCGCCGCTGAAACCTAACACAACTTTTTTTGCCATTATATTGCTGAACAATTTAGAGATGGAATAAATGGAATATCGATTTTAACCTGCCGCTTCCTGTGTTTCCTTCTTTGTCTTTTTTCAGGAAGGCTCTGAAGAATTTCCATTCTTTAAGGCGCAGTAATCGTTCCAATCCCTTTGACTTCTCTTTGAAGTATTCTTTGGTTTCTTCGGGTTCGTAGTGATCTTTCGGATCATAGAGCATGGCCGTACACATGCAATTCTTCCTGTCTTTACTCATCAATATCTCATAGTTGACACAACTTTTGCATCCTTCCCAGAAAGCATCATCCTGTGTCAGCTCAGAATAAGTAACAGGTTCGTACCCGAGATCCGAATTGATCTTCATGACCGCGAGTCCGGTGGTAAGACCAAAGATCTTTGAGTCGGGATATTTCTCCCGTGAAAGATTGAATATTCTTTTCTTAATGGATTTGGCAACACCACTCTTGCGATATTCGGGTGCAACGATCAACCCTGAATTCGCTACATACTCACCATGGCTCCAGGTTTCGATGTAGCAGAAGCCGACCCACTTGCCATCCGGAGTCAGCGCAATTACTGCCTTGCCTTCATCGATCTTTTGTTCAATATATTCAGGAGAACGTTTGGCAATACCGGTGCCCCGGGCCTTCGCCGATGCTTCCATTTCATCGGTGATAATCTTCGAATAAATCTTATCATCCGGTCTTGCTACCCTGATAATGATCTGTTGATTGTCCACTGTAAAAAATTGATTGGATATGGAACGACCAGTCCTTTAAGTTTTGTTGTTTGTTAATTCACTGACAGGGGCCGTGGTCAGGGGTTTGTCCTGTCAGCATACAGGACGTCGTGGACGTGGAGAAAAAGTAAACACATCAAACCCTACGGCATACACACCACTGGTGATGGGTGCATGGAAGGCGAATTGTTTTGTATGTGTCAGAATGTTAGTCATTAGTAATCGGGTACAAATGTATAATAATAATTGATTTTGTCTCACAAATTTTTTGTTAACCTAACGGGTGTTTGACAACGAATTCAGCGATTAGTTTATCAAAGAAAATGTGAAAGTATTTAGACCTTTCTAAAGGGCTCCAAGTACAATTATTTAGCTACCGTTTCTTAATGTACTCAGTACTTAGTACTCAGTATTTAGACCTTTCTAAAGGGCTCCAAATAAAGTTATCTAACTACGATTTTAAAGAACTCGATATCTGGTCTTTGGTCTTTCTTAAGTAGGTCTAAGTACTATTGTCTAAGTACTAAGTACTGTTAACAAAAACGCTGCCAGTTGCCGATTAATTAATTCCGACAATTTCTGCGCCGCTGCGCCGCCGCGAGATACCTTTATTTTATGTCTGCAAGTAACAAGAAGATCGCGGGTCGCTTGTGGATGTTAACGCTTTCTTTTTTCCATTCCGCAATCGTTTTTGTTTTGACCCATTCAGTTTTTCCCGTCAGATCAACTGCAATGCAAAGTCTTGTTGAAGGTTTGCAGGTTTTTACAAGAGCCTCCAATAATTGGTTGTTGCGATAAGGCGTTTCAATAAAGATTTGCGTGGAGTTCTTTTTTGATGATTCTGCCTCCAGCTCTTTAATGGTAGTTGATCTTTTAACATTATCGATAGGTAAATAACCGATGAAATGAAACTGCTGACCGTTCATGCCACTGGCCATTAATGCAAGAACAATTGAATTGGGCCCAACCAGTGGTTTTATTTCTACATCCATTTCCTGCGCTGCACTTATTAACAATTGCCCGGGATCGGCAATTCCGGGGCATCCAGCTTCACTGATGATTCCGACGTTTTTTCCTTTTTTCAAAACTTCTTTGAATTCCTCCAGCACTTTCAATTCTGCTTTCTCAATTGCAAACCACTCATAAGCATCTATTATCATTTGTGGCCAAAGCTGTTTCAGGAAACGCCGCGCGGTTCGTTCATTTTCGACAAAAAAAACCTGGCACTCTTTAATCATTTCGATAATATACGGAGGAAGTGCTGCCAGGCCATTCTCATCCAGCAACGACGGGATCAAATAGACTTTTCCTCGCGTGGCCATCTTATTGACTGTTTTTTACTTTGTGCACACACAGTGTAGCCGCAACAATGGCGTAAGCAGGAGCAAGGATAATCGCTACATGCATGAGATAGAAAAGAAATCCATTGCCAATCGCAAGTCCGCGATGTCTTCCCTGAAATCGAATGCTTTGTTGCCGAGTGAAGTCACTCCGCGCAAAACTGTAGTCCAGCATTGAGAAGCCATAGTAATAACATTCCATCAACAACGCGATGATCGGGGTGATCCATCCAATAAGGGGAACAAGGCAAAGCAAAATGAGTCCGAGAAAATAGAACATTTGAAGAAACAAATTTCTGAATGCCATCCGGATACTTCTACCGGCGTCTCGCTTAAGATCTTTCCAGTTGAACGAATGTTCTTTGCTTTCAAGAATGGCTTCCGTTTTTTCACTCAAATAGGCAAAAAGTGGGGAACCGATGATCAGGATAAGGTATTTGAAGAGGGAGAAATAAAACAGGACCAGGATCAATCGAAGCATCATACCTGCCATTACGAATAAAAAACTTAACCAGCCGCTTTGCTGACGTTGAAGCCATGCTTCAACCACCAACTTGTCACTGATCCATGTGACAGCCCCATCCGCAGAGCTCCAGAAGAAATACATACCTACAATAAACAAGATCGTATAGATAATACCGGGCAAAAAGATCCATTTCCACAGTTTATGTTCCTGTATAAACCGGTTGGCTTCTCTCCACGATTGAAATGCTATAACGATTTCCTTGAGCAAAACTTAATTTTGAATAAGTAAATATAATTATTACGGCAGAAGGTGCAAGCTATTACGGAAACTCAAACAGGATTGCATCGCTTCCTTGGTATGTGAAATGATCGTATTTAAGTGAAATTGCATTGGAATGGAGAAATTATCATTGGAATTTTATCAGCGTAACAACGTCTTGCAAATTGCAAAGGAGTTATTAGGAAAAGTGCTGGTCACTAAATGGGGGAAGGTAGTAACTTCTGCACGGATCGTAGAGACGGAAGCCTACGCCGGCGTTGTTGATATGGCTTCCCATGCGTATGGAGCGCGACGTACAAAAAGAAATGAGATCATGTATGCGCATGGCGGGAATGCCTATGTTTATTTGTGCTATGGTATCCATCATTTATTTAATGTTGTCACCAATGTGCACGAAGTGCCGCATGCTATTCTTGTCCGCGCGGGGGAACCGTTGGAAGGAATAAAAGAAATGTTGAAGCGAACGGGTAAAGAAAAGCCGGATCACACATTAACCCGTGGGCCTGGTAATTTTTCAAAAGCACTCGGTATATCAGTTGATCATACTGGAATGTCGTTGTTGGATGAGCGGCTTTATATTGCTGATGATGGGGTTCGTTATAAAAAGAAAGAAATTATTGCTTCACCAAGAATTGGTGTCGATTATGCCGGAGCGCATGCACTTTGGGATTATCGATTTTATGTAAAGGGAAATCCATACGTGAGTGGAAAGCACTTGTGAGAGGTTTCTCGAGTGCAAGGTTTCACGCGGCGGCGCGGCGGCGCAGGAATGTATACCTGATATCCAGCGTTCTGCGATACTTAATATATGACAAGTCGATGCTAAATATCGAATGCTGATTTTTATTATCGGTTGAAATTTAGATTTAAAAATTTGTATTCTTTTTTTGGAACTTGATGCTTGGTGCCTGGAGCTTCTTTCTGAACCACAGAGGAGCATAGCAAGCATAGACTGCCACATAGCCCTTTACGAATGAAACTACCCAACTGTTGCTACTTAACCTTTTCGGATTTCGATCTTGGGACCTTCGGATTTCATTTCGGCGGTTGAAATTTAGATTTAAAAATTTGTATTCCTTTTTTGGAACTTGATGCTTGGTGCTTGTAGCTTTTTTGCTGAACCACACAGGAACATAGCAAGCATAAACTGCCGCATACCTTGTGATTTCGGATTTATTTCGATGAAATATTTTCAGCGGCTTGTACATCCGCGAAAGCTCCATTCATTTTATTCCTGTCGAATTCCTTTTCATTGTTGGCCAACCAGACGGTAGCAACGCCATTGCCAATAAAATTTGTGATCGCCCTTGCTTCGGACATGAAGCGGTCAACTCCAATCAGTAATGCCAACCCTTCGACAGGAATGACACGTATGGTGGTTAATGTTGAAGCCAAAACAATAAAGCCGCTTCCCGTCACGCCCGCGGCACCCTTTGAGGTAAGCATCAAAATCGCGATGATCGATCCGATTTGGGCCCAACTAAGATCAACATGAAACACCTGTGCAAGAAAGATCATGCACATTGAAAGATAGATAGTCGTCCCATCAAGATTAAAAGAATAACCGGCGGGAACGACAAGTCCAACTACGGACTTCGAACATCCCATCCTTTCTAACTTTTCCATCAACGAAGGGAGGGCCGGTTCTGATGATGAAGTACCCAGGACGATCAATATTTCTTCACGGATGTACTTTAAAAATTTTAGCAGGTTGATCTTATACATGCTGAGAACTAGGTAAAGGACACCAAATATGAATATGGCCATCGTTGTATAAACAGTTGCCATTAATTTACCAAGCGGTATCAACGTGTGGAGACCATATTTACTAATGGTATAGGCCATTCCCCCGAAAGCCCCGATCGGCGCAAATAACATGACTTTATGCAACGCGAGGAAAATGTATTTGGAAATAATTTTTAGAATGCGGATGATAAAATCTTTTTTCGAATAGTAACTGAGACCGATACCGGTGAAGATGGCAACTAATAGCACTAACAGCGTTATGTTGGTTTTTAGAAAATGCCATAGGCTGAATGCTTTTCCGCCCTCGACATATTTGGCTACATCGGCCGCTTTGGCAGCGCTTGTGTCAACTCCGTTTCCGGGCCGGATGATCATGGCTACGATCACGCCTACGATCAAGGCAAACGTCGTTACGATCTCGAAGTACACAATAGATTTTAAGCCAACGCGTCCAACTTTTTTCAAGTCGCCCATACTCACGATACCCAGTGTAATTGTCAGAAAAATGATTGGATTGATAAATTGTTTTACAACATCGACAAAGCAATCGCCCAAAAACTCGCTTAGGGTAGTACCGAATTTTATTTCCTGGCCAAGCAGGGAAAATTTAATGGGCTTATCAAGCACCGGATATTTAGCAAATGCCGGAGCGAAATGTCCCACCAATACACCTGCAGTAATCGCAATGAGAACCCAGAACGTAAGATTGGTGAAAATTTTTTTCATTGAAGACCGAAGTGAAGCGAAGGCGCGTCGGTGAATTCTATTTTTAAGTCAAAAGTAAAAAGGCAAAAGTCAAAATTCGATTCTTAAAGTTCAATATTCTTATATTATCAAACAGTGCAAAATTGGAACGTTAAAATGCGGAGCACAAAGGCTTTCTAAGTCGCTTAAGTCAGGCGTTGCTATTTTGTTTATCTTCTAATCAACGGCTCGCTTTGTTAAACATCGTTTTACTTAAGTGAACCAACGTAGGCCCAGGCTTCGTTATTTAGTTTGGTTCTACCATAGCCTTGATCACACCGTTCCGCGGATCAAGCCATTCAGCAAATCCATCTTTTACCTGATCGAATCGCACGCGGTTTGTAATATACGGCAAAGGGTCAATGCGTTTGTCGACAATACAACGGATCGCGTGTTCAAAATCTTCGCGTGTGGCATTTCGGCTGCTCATCAATGTTGCTTCACGCTTATGAAACTCGGGGTGGCTAAATGAAATCTCATTCTTTTGCAATCCCACCAGAACAAATCGACCTCCATGCGCCATATATTGAAATGCGTTATTGATTGCGTTTAAACTTCCGGTTGCATCGAAAATTACAGTAGGCATATCATCCCTTGTGACGTCTTTCAATTGCTGCGTTACATTTTCCTTTAGTGGATTGATCGCGACAATATTACTATTCTGTTGCCTGGAAAAATTAAGTCGATTGTCATTTGTATCCATTACGATTAACCGCCCGCCCGCTACTTTAACAAATTCTGCTATCCCCAGGCCGATTGGTCCAGCGCCTACGACCAATACCCATTCATCTTTCTTTATCGCTGCGCGACGAACTGCATGTGCACCGATAGCCAGGGGTTCTATAAGTGCGAGTTCATCGAGACTCAAATTTTTGCCCTGTATCAGTGATTGAACAGGTACTGAAATATACTCGGCCATGCCGCCGTCGATATGCACGCCAAAGACTTTCATATTCGCGCAGCAATTGGATAGTCCGTTGCGGCAAGCAATGCAATGGCCACAATTAAAATAGGGAATAAAGGTTACTTTATCTCCGATAGTAAATTTATTACCCGATCCGATCGCTGCGATTTCGCCGGCAATCTCATGACCCAGCACGCGCGGGTATTCGAAATATGGCTGAGTGCCTTCAAATGCATGCAAGTCTGTGCCACAAATCCCAATTCTTTTGACCTTCACTATTGCCATATCGGTTTGCAACGATGGCTCTTGTCGTGATCTATATTCAAATTTTCCCGGTTCTTCGCACACCAATACTTTCATTCGTTTAGTTTATGATAATGGAATATTTGCCCGACCAACTTCAGTTCCTTTTTGCGCTCTTTGTTCATCAGGATGTTTATCTTTTTATTTTCAGGCATTTTGACAGGTGCTTTTATTGGCGCAGCATTCAGACGCTTTAAGCTTTGAGTCCGTGGCGTTATTTATTTAGCCGCGCTGCTTGTGGTCGTGAGAGCTCCGTCAAATTTGTAAACGGCATTTTTTAAGGTAACAACATTCACTACCTTATTATTGTAACGCAGCCGCAAAGGTTGCCCCGCATTTGACCGAACTACCAGTTGCTGAAGCTTTCCATCACTCCATCTTATGTCAAATACAAACCCACCTCTCGCGCAAATGCCTTTTACTTCACCAGATGGCAATGCTGAAGGCAATGCAGGAAGTACATCAATGTATTTTGCATGACTTTGGAGAATCATTTCGCCAATACCGGCAGCTCCGCCAAAGTTCCCGTCGATCTGGAACGGAGGATGCGCATCGAATAAATTGGGATAACTGCCAGCGGCGGTTCCGGCAGGACTTAACAACATCTGCACAAGATGAAAGGCATGATCGCCATCTTTGAACCGCGCCCAGCAATTAATCTTCCAACCGAGACTCCAACCTGTAGCCGCATCACCCCGATACAAAATAGATTGGCGTGCAGCTTTCATGAACTCCGGAGTCTCATCCCAATTGATCTCGCTGCCAGGATACATTCCCCATAAATGCGAGATATGCCGATGCTTATTCGTTGTATCATCAACATCCTGCATCCACTCCTGCAACTGTCCGTATCTTCCAATTTGGTTGGGAGCGATTTGTTTTATTTTCTTTTTTAATTCATTGCTGAATTGCTGGTCGATATTTAATAGGGCAGAGGCAGCAATTACATTATGGAACAAATCTCTTATTATTTGGTGGTCCATCGTTGGACCTGCTACCAGGCCTCCTTGTTCAGGTGAATTGGAAGGCGCACTGATCAGCCAACCCGTCCGCGGATCTTTAATCAGAAATGAATTAAAGAACAAGGCTGCATCTTTCATAATGGGATACGCTTTGTTCTTTAAGAAAGTTTTGTCTTGCGTAAATAAATAATGCTCCCACAAATGGTGGCACAGCCACGCACCTCCGGTCACCCATATTCCATGGTTCGATGCATTGATGGGCGCGGTACCTCTCCATAGATCTGTATTATGATGCAATACCCAACCGGGCGCATTGTAATGGTCCTTTGCCGTCTGCTTTCCTGTGTGTGATAACTCATCAATCATTTCAATCAACGAAGAATGCATCGGCGAAAGATTGAGCGGTTCCGCCGGCCAGTAGTTCATTTCAAGATTTATATTCGTCGTGTACTTGCTTCCCCATGGAGGATTCAACTGATCATTCCAAATCCCCTGAAGATTAGCGGGTCTTGTTCCCGGACGTGACGATGATATCAATAAATATCTTCCATATTGGACATACAGCGCGACAAATGATGGATCGTTTGAGCTGGAAAATTTTTCCAATCGCTGATCAGTAGGAAGCGAAGCTCCGCCAGTTGCATCCTGATTTTTTGACTCACCCAACTGAATGGAAAACGCATTAAAGTACTGTTGATATTCTTTTACGTGTGCAGCCTTGATTTGTTCGTACGTTTTGCCTTCAACACTTTTCAAAGCGTTTATGCACGGAGTAGCCGGATCAGCCGACACGTCGTGATAATTTTTATAGTTGGTACCCGCAGTTAAATACACCGTTGCTTCGTCTGCATTGGTGACGATTACCTTATCATCGTTGATACTAACTGAGCCGCCTGAAGATCTTATTTGCAAATAACTTTCTCCTTTTAGGGCACCGTTTTTCACTTGCAAGGAGAGGACTAAAACCCCGTTACCTTTCCGAAGGGAGAAATTTTTATGCGGACTGGTCAATGTCGCTTCGAAATTGATAGAACTCTTTTGCGAAGCGGTGAGATGGACAGCAAGCACCTGGTTTGGCTGGCTGATGAAATATTCTCGTTTGTATTTAATATTATTGACTGTGTAAAAAGTTGCAGCGATAGCATTGGCTAAGTTTAACTCTCGTTTATATTCAGCGACAGCTCCGGTAATTTTAAAATTCAAAAACAGATCTCCGAATGGCTGGTACATTGCCTGGTAAGCGCCCAGCGGCGGAGGATTGTCGTTTTGTATAAGATATTTCCATTGTCCGTTCAATGATATTTTTGCTGTCTCTTCTTCAACAGGATAAACACCAATATGCCGGGTTGTATCCTTATAGCCAGTTATGCCGCCTTTGTCCGTAAAATTCAATACTTGTACCGCGATAACATTCTTCCCTGCGTGCAACAATTCTTTGGGTATAACATATTTTCTCGCTTCATTATCTTCCTGCGTACCGATAAGTTTACCATTTACGTAAGTGAGGTCATAATCGCGGATACGATTGAGGTCGAGAATTAAACTTTTTCCTAACCATGATGATGGTAGATCAAAGCTTGTACGTAGCCATATCGCGCCATCCAAGCCTTCAAATCCTACAGCTTCCCACCCATCGTAAGATGGAACTGTCATTATCTTCCATTTGCTGTCGTCAAAATCGGGTGCGGCCGGTCCTTTGGATTGCAACATTTTGTTCACCCAAACTTCTTTTAATCCCTCGCTACTCTTAAGTCCCATGAATTCTTTTTCTGCCAACGCTTCCCCTTCCTTTTGCTTCCCGGCAAATAATAGCTGGCGTATCGTATCCAAATATCTATAAGCACCTGGCCGGCTATAAGTTCTCGGTTCACCGGTCCAAAGTGTCTCTTCGTTAAACTGAATTCGGTCATGTTCAACTCCTCCAAATAACATTGCGCCGATCCTTCCATTACCTACCGGTAATGCCTCGGTCCATTTCGAAGCGGGTTGATTGTACCAAAGTGTCAGGTCCTGTGCATTGACAGCAATGGCGAACCATATTGCAGTAAAGAGAAGAAAGTGTTTTGAGATTTTTGACATACTTATGCTTGTTCAAATAACCAATCAATTTCTTTTTTAGCTCCAGTCTCAGTCAACCCGCATCAAACGGTTTTAATTCCTTTTCCCGGCGAATCCCAGACAAATACACACGTTTGCTAAGAGCTTTTACGATGGTCGGCACTCGAACGAAGATAAGCCAATGCCTTTGCAAGGTCTGCCGGACAAGAAGCTTGCGGATAAGACTTGCCGCTGGACTGTTAGATATTATACGACAAATGTAACGGAGATAATGAGGAAAAAATGGACAGTGAAAAACCAGAGTCACTATATTATTATAGCATGAATGGAGTTAAAGATTTAAAACTGCCACTAAACTTTATCGAAAGATGTAATCTAGAACTTAGGACAGTTAAGTTTCTTCATGTTTGGATCTGTATACTTACGAATATAGATCAATGAAACTTCTACACCGCCCCTTGAGTTGGAAGCAGGTTTCAGGCTGGAAATATTTACATCATAAGAAGCCCCTACATGGAACTCACCGAACTCAAGACCAAGATAGGGAATGACAGCGTCATTCAACCGATACCAGCATCCCAGGTAAACATTAGTTGGATTGTCTTCGCTGTTGTTTACATTTAATGAGTATGCGGCCCCGGCCATGGTATTGTGTGCTTTCGCCTGTATGCTATGATTAGCCGCAAAGTGTAAATAGTTATAGGTGCCAACCGGAACTTTACCACCGGCTTGTATCGTGGTGCGTGCATTTAAAACAAAGTTGCCGCCAAGAAAAGTTTCTTTAGGCCTGTTGACATGATACATTGATGCGCCTACATAAAAATTATTATAACCGTTTGTTGAACCGGTATAAATAAAACCTGCATTGAGATCAAAATAGCTAACGTTGATGGTGTTCTTATTGGCAAATATTTCTTGCGTTACGCCGGTAAAACCAAAAGGAGTTAATTGATCCAGGAACTTAAGATTTTGCGTATTCAATCGCTTGTTCACATATGTTCCCTGGAAACCCGCGCCAATTTGATGATAACCGTTTTCATCAAGAGCTTTGTGGTAGGCTGCCGACAAGCCCATGTAATTTTCAGTCAGCGCGCCATCGCCTGCACGGTCCGTAAATCCCATAACTCCGATACCGAATTGATCGTATTCAGGAATTGTATTCTTCATTATGCCAAAATCAACTGAAGCGGTACCGGTAGTATAAGCATTACTTATCGACGGCCATTGATTACGATAGTTCATGGCAAAACGATAAACGCCATCGAACTTGCCCGTAAGCGCCGGATTTAATGTAAGCGGTGAAGCAAAGAATTGAGAAAAGTTCGGGTCTTGTGCAGATGACACACTTGCCAATGCAACGCAGATGGTCAGGGTAGAAAAGATTTTTTTCATCGCAGCAATTAAGTTTTTTCAACTTCAGAAGACAGGTGAGCCAAACCCAATCAGTATAAAACGCTGTTATTGTTTGTGAAATTGCCCTGTTGTGGTGCTATTTCGCCCGGCCCCGCCGACTAAGTCACTGGTCGGAAACTATGAAACGGGAAAATACAACAAATTTGACAGCAGTGGAAATTTCACGCTAGTAAAAGAGACAAATAAAAACTTGTAAAAGTTGCTCTGAATCAGACGGGATTTACATCTGTATTTTTACGCCAAAAGCCAGGTCCCCGGCGTCTCCCAGGCCAGGTACGATATAACCCTTTGCCGTGAGTTCATCATCTATATCGCCGCACCAGACAGTCACCGACGGATCCTCTCTCTTAACATACTCAATGCCAACTGTGCAGGCGATGGCCGCAACAATATGGATCTCTTTGGGATGCCCTTCTGCTTTTAAAAATTGAATCGTTTTGACCAATGAAGAACCGGTAGCCAGCATAGGATCTGAAATGATCAGCACACGATTTTCGATCTCCGGACAGGAGATATAATCAAGGCTAATCTCAAAAGTTCCGTCTTTATTATGTTTTCGATAAGCTGAAATGAAGGCGTTATCCGCTTTGTCAAAATAATTAAGCATTCCCTGGTGTAAGGGCAACCCGGCCCGAAGGATTGTTGCTATTACGGGTTGAACTTCTAACACTTTACCGGTCGCTGTCCCCAATGGAGTTTCTACTTCGGTTTCTTTAAAAGCTAATACTTTGCTGATCTCATAGGCGGCAACTTCCCCAATCCGTTCCAGGTTTCGACGAAAACGCATGCGGTCACCCTGCACGGTTACGTCACGTAGTTCACTAACCCAATTGCTGACTAGCGAATGTTGTTGGCTCAGGTTTACAATCATTACGATGGTTTACTTTTACAAATCTAATTAAATTCTTAATTGATGGTTTATAACGTCATTGGGTTAATGAGTGGCAGTTCATTGGATGGATTGGATATTGTTTATGCAAGTTTTCATGAAAACGGAGGCAAATGGAATTTCGAAATACTAAATGCGGATTGCTATCGCTATGCTGACAGTTGGACGAAACGTCTTAAAGAATCTATTTCGTTAAGCGCTTTAGATTACCAATTACTTCATAGTGATTACGGGCACTATCTCGGTCAACAGGTAAATAAATTCATCAGTCAAAACCAACTGCAATATAAAGTTGCATTGATTGCTTCGCACGGTCACACATCTTTCCATGTTCCGACCAGACAAATGACGGCGCAATTGGGTAATGGCGCTTCAATCGCAGCCGAAACACAGTTGCCTGTCGTAACCGATCTCCGTTCAATCGACGTCGCTTTCGGCGGGCAAGGCGCGCCAATCGTTCCGATCGGTGAAAAGATGTTGTTAAGCAGCTATAATTTTTTTCTTAATCTCGGTGGTATAGCCAACATATCGCTTAACACTGATCATTATATCGCTTTCGACGTTTGCGCAGCCAATCGCGTATTAAATATGCTTGCAAATGACACCGGAAAAGAATATGATCATGATGGTGAAATGGCCGCCGAAGGAAAATTGCACGCTTCCCTGTTGGAAAAATTAAACGCGCTTGACTATTATAGCCAGCCTTATCCAAAATCTTTGGCTAATGATTTCGGAACCGACATCGTTTATCCGTTGATAAAAAATGAACGAGTACCGGTTGAAGATGCATTGCGAACGTATTGCGAACACATCGCGATACAACTAAAGAAGTCTTTAGTTCCGTTAATGGTGAATTTCACAGGGAATGCTAATCCCAAAATGTTAACCACAGGCGGCGGAGCATTTAATTCCTTCCTGATCGAAAGAATAAAGTCGCAGTTGGAAGAGATTGAAGTTATAATCCCAAATACTGATCTGATCAATTACAAGGAAGCGCTGATCATGGCGTTTATCGGAGTATTGAGATGGAGAAATGAATACAATGTGCTGTCTTCTGTTACAGGCGCGACAAGAGATAGTATCGGAGGAGCGGTTTGGTTGGGACAGGAAGGATGACGAACTAAAAAGTAAAAATTAAAAAAGCGTTTGACAGATGTTAGCTGTTTCGTGTGGGGCCGGTCGTAGTTTCTCGCGGCGCCCGCAGAGTTGAACGCTGCGATCGCCGCGAGAAACCTTGCGCTTCGACAATCAACGACCGCCTTTTGCCTTTTTAATTTTTACTTTTTACTTACAATCCCAAAACCGCCTTCAACTTCCCATACCCCCCTCTGCTCACCGGCACCTTTGCTCCCGACCGAAGCACCGCAACATGTCCATCCTTTTCATACGGATCAATTCTTGTGATCTGTTGAACGTTTACGATGTATGACCGATGCCCGCGCACGAATTGCTGTCCATCCAGCACCTGTTCAAAATGATTCATGGTTTTATTCTTCAGGAAATAACCTTCCTGGGTATGGATCTTCACATAATCATCGGCCGCTTCAAGATAAAAGATATCGTGTGCCGGAATGATCTTGATCTTGCTTCCATTCTTTACAACCACACGATGACTCTGTGCAGGCGAATGCGAAGCAGTCTCCAAGAGTTCTTGTGTTACCTTTTCCGTGTTCGTGCTCTTTTGACTTTGCCATTTTGTAATCGCTTTATCAAAGCGGTCCTGGTCAAATGGCTTGAGTAGATAATCAACTGCATGCGCTTCAAATGCCTTGATGGCATATTCATCAAATGCGGTAGTAAATATGATGGCTGGTGGTTGTTCGATCAGTTCTAACATTTCAAATCCATTGATCTTTGGCATTTGAATATCCAAAAAGATCAGATCAGGCTGGTGTTGTTGAATCGCTTTTAATCCTTCAAACCCATCACTGCATTCCTGCATTAATTCCAACTGCGGATGTTTTTGAAGGTATTCCTTTACAATGCTTCTTGCCAGCATTTCATCATCAATGATCACAACTTTACTCATAAAAAAATTTTTATAGTCGCAGGAAAATCAGGTTACTGGTTCCTGCTGCGGTATCCTTATTGTCGTTGTAAAAATATTATCTTTTGCTTCCGTAGCCAGTAATTCACTTCGACCAAACAAAAGATATAACCTGCGTTTTATTGACTTCAATCCAAACCCTGTTCCCTGTTTTGGCGCGGAAGTTTCAGGATCAAAAGGATTGCTAACGCGAATGACCAGTTCCTGATCAACTTTTGATGTATCAATATGTATGATTGTTTCGCCGGTTGTATCGTACAAACCAAATTTGATCGCGTTTTCGACTACCGGTTGCAAAAGAAGAGCGGGCATTTTCAATTGCTGTACTTCTTCATTCGTGGTAATCTCCGTAGCCAGTCGATTTCCAAATCGCACCTTTTCTATGTCCAGGTATAATTGCAGGTATTGCAACTCTTCTTTTAATATCACCCATTGCGTTTCTTCTTTTTTCAGTGTGCCACGTAAAAAATCGGAAAGTTGTTGTACCATCTTTCTTGCTTCGGCCGGCCGAGTTCCAATCAACGCATTAATTGAATTCAAACTATTGAATAGAAAATGTGGCTGCATTTGTTGCCGGAGTTTAAACAATTCGGCTTCTTTTGCCAGTTTTTCTGCGTCCGCTTTGCGAGATTGATCTTCCTTTTGTTCGGCCCATGTTTGCCATAACACGCTAATCATCGTCACGCAACCCAACAAAAGAAACGCTATACTGAACCGTATTGGAATTGAACGGTGCAACATTTCGGAATAATTCTCATAATAGTCGAGGTTGAGTCCCAACAACCATTTTGTCAGTACCAGCCAGATTACGGTAAAGAATATGCACCAGGCAAAAATGTTTATCAGTTGTTCTTTTCGTGGTAAATAATATCGAAGAGTATTCAGAATTAACAGGCAGAAGAAGAAAAGCACACCGTTACTCAACAGGCTATCAAAAATTGCCTCTTTCCATGGCAATGCGAGCCAATGAACAACCATTGCGTGATCAGCCATCAGGATCAACCAGCAAATGCCAAAAATTACCTGGAACCTTCGTACCGAAAGAGGCGATGTCGACATAGCTGTTAAGCCAGTTGGAGCAACTGGTGAGTTTGCGAAAAAAAGATATTTTCAGCTTTTTGATGTACTGTATAGATATACGCCTCCGCATTTTCTTTTTCTTCTATCCTTGAATAGAGCTCAGCGCCGTCAATGAGTTCACTCAGCCGGTACAATTCGCTTACATTGATGAATTGCCATTGCACCAATTGTTCTTTACGATTGAGAAAAGTTTCCTCTTCTCTTTTACCCATAGACTGCGCTTTGCGAAAAGCGTCTTCTTTAGTGTTAGCGCCAATCAATCTCAGTTGCTCATCGAACTGCGGAAGATGATCTCCGTCTCCGCAGACGATCCTGAACACGATTTTTGCCAGGTACCAGTTCATAAATTATCAGGTTGTTGGTTAATTGTGTGGTAGAGTTTGTCCGGCTAATACTAACAACAAATGATTCAGCCAAAACCGGACATGTTCGCTTAATAACTTTTGATATCAATACCGCCAAATATCACAGTTCCTTTCAGCACCAAAGTTTTGTCGGGGTTTTCTGTTACAGCAGGCATTTTCCTTTTATCTTCTAATCCTCCAAAAATGATCACTGCATCAGATTGAATGGCCCAATTGGAAGGAATGATCAATTTGGTGCCACCAAAAATGGTTGTGAGTTCAATTGTTGCCGTTCCGGTAAAATCTGCCTGTGTAAGGTCAAGATCGGTTCCGCCAAAAATGTTTACGAGGTCGCCGCCTTTAAAATTCTTGGAAATGATATTCTTTTTCGCGCCACCAAAGATGGAAGTAGAATCAACAAAATCTTCATCGTTCCAGGTCTCGCCAGATCCTACTTCGCTATTCCCCTGCACTCCATTTTTTTTTTCCCAGTGCTGCCAACGGCGCCTGGGGCGAATGATAAAGAAGAATCCCATTATGATTAGCGCCAATGGCCACGCGTATGGACGCATTGAAATCTCAGGATTAATTCTGTCATAAACGAACACGGCTCCAACGATCATTAAGATGAACCAGGCCACGCCGCGGAAATTGTGGCGAATCCCGATAAAGAATCCTAATGCGATCAGGAAGGTTGGCCAACTAAATACCCAGGTTGGAATTCCCGGAACAGCTGCTTTGATCAATGCGCAAATACCAACGAGCATTATAAAAACACCGGTCCAGATGCTGCTTTTGCGATATCGTGCCTGGTAATCTTTATCGTTCCATCTTTCCTGCATCCATTTCATTCTATCTGCTCTTCTCTCTTCCCGCCATCTGCGTCTTTGTTCTCGTCTGCTTTCAAACTCGCTCATATGCTTTAAATTTTCATCAAATGTAGGAGTGAGGTTTTAAAGAGTCAATGCTCTTTGTGCCGTACAACGGTGAAAGTCGGTGAATGGCGGAAAAATTCGGGCGGACTGCGAGCGGTTTCTCGCGGCGCTCGCAAAGGTTTCACGCAAAGTCGCAAGAAAAGGTTGCACGCGGAGGCGCAGCGGCGCAGTAATGTTTCTAATAAGCTATCGTCATTGAACAACCTTTTGTTTTCATGAGATATAACTTAAAGCCGCAATGCGGGAGGCGCCAAGTTCTCGTTGCATTCGCAATAGAAGTCTCCGCGCCTGCAGGTAGGCAGGATCCGCGACAAACGTCCAGTTTTATAGTAGGCTCAAAAATTGACGCCGTAGCGTGGTAGCGTGATACTCGCAGGCGCGAAGCGGCTGCTGTTGTCCGCGCCGCTGCGCCGCCGCGAGAAACCTTTACTTTGATATTTCCTTATCTTCCAACCTTAAATCCACTCACATGATCCGCAGGCTACCATTAATTATTGTATTGGTATTATCGGTTTTCTACCTCAATGCGCAGGAGAAAAAAGATAAGAAATGGGATGTTTCGAATCCCGAAGGACCTTATAAAGAAGTTTCATTTACTACCACTGAAGGCACCTGGATGAATGTTGATCTGTCGCCGGATGGAAAGGAAATTGTGTTTGATCTGCTTGGCGATATTTATAGCATCCCGTTCAATGGAGGTGAAGCAAAACTCTTACGCGGCGGCCATGCCTTCGAAGTGCAGCCGCGCTTTAGTCCCGATGGAAAAAAGATATTATTTACTTCTGACGCGGGTGGCGGCGATAATATTTGGGTGATGGACCGCGACGGAAGTAATGCACGACAAGTGACGAAAGAAACATTCCGGCTATTGAATAATGCAGCATGGTCACCTGATGGACAATACATCGTCGCACGAAAACATTATACATCTACACGCTCACTGGGTGCCGGTGAAATGTGGTTGTATCATATTAGTGGCGGCGGTGGCCTTCAATTAACAACAAGAAAGAATGATCAGCAGGATGTCAATGAACCGGTTGTTTCACCGGACGGACGCTATGTCTATTTCAGTGAGGATATGTATCCAGGTGGCTTTTTCCAATACAATAAAGATCCCAACAACCAGATCTTCGTGATCAAAAGGTTTGACCGCGATAAAGGAATAACGGAGACAATAACTGGCGGCCCGGGCGGAGCTGTTCGACCACAAATATCACACGATGGCAAAACACTCTCATTTATTAAACGAGTAAGAACTAAGACTGTTTTATACCTGCATAATATTGAAACCGGTGATGAATGGCCGGTGTATGACGCATTAAGTAAAGATCAGCAGGAAGCGTGGTCAATCTTTGGTTTATATACTAATTATGCCTTTACGCCCGACGACAAACACATTATTATTTGGAGCAACGGTAAGATCCGCAACGTTGATCTTGCTGCTGTAAATTCTGCTACCGAAATCCCTTTCACCTGTAATGTGAAACAACGCATCTATGACGCAGTTCGGTTTACCCAGGAAATTAATCCTTCAAGTTTTACTGCCAATGTGATCCGTAACGCCACTACGTCTCCTGATGGTAAATGGGTCGTGTTTAACGCAGTTGGTTATCTATGGAAAAAAGAATTGCCAACAGGTAAAGCGGAACGATTGACTGCAACGAACGGTGCATTTGAATTTGAGCCGGCATTTTCACCTGATGGAAAATCGCTGGTATACACAAGCTGGAGTGATACTGCGACCGGTGCAATTTGGAAAATAGAATGGCAGAATTCAAAGGCAGCTCGTGCAGTCCGGCTTACAAAAAACAAGGGCACTTACCGCATGCCTTCTTTTTCACCTGACGGAAGCAAAATTGTATTCAGAAAAGAAAATGATGATGTGGTACTGGGTCCATCGCATACCGCTGTCCCCGGTATTTATATAATGAATGCTGATGGAAGCCACGAGTCTCTCATTACGGAGCGTGGCGACATACCGAAATTCAATGCCGCCGGTGATCGTATCTATTATCAATTGGGTGGAGGCATGAATCGCACCTTTGCCAGTTCAAAACTTGATGGCAGCGATGAACATGTCCATTTTAAAAGTACATATGGCAGCCAATTTACAGTTTCACCAGATGAAAAGTGGATCGCATTCATTGATCTGTGGGAAGTTTATGCTGCAGCTTTTCCAAAAACCGGTAGAACGATCGATCTCGGAAGCGGCGTAAAGGATTTTCCCGTAAAAGTCGTTTCAAAAGATGCAGGTATCAGTTTGCATTGGTCAGCTGACAGTCGCCAGCTTCATTATACATTGGGCAATCAGTATTATAGTATCAATCTCGAAGACCGGTTTGATTTTATCGCCAATAAACCTGACTCGTTATTTAAAGTTCCGGAGAAAGGAATTGATGTCAGCGTCGAAGTGAATGTTGACAAACCTTCCGGAACGATTGCCTTCACGAATGCCCGCATCATAACGATGAAGGGTGACGAAGTGATTGAGAACGGTACAGTGATCGTCGAAGGCAATTTGATCAAAGCCGTCGGTCGCGGTATCGCAGTTCCATCGGGCGCAAAGGAGATTGACTGTAATGGAAAAACAATTTTGCCGGGTTTTGTCGATGCACACGGTCACGGTGGCCATTTTCGAACCGGTATAACTCCGCAAAAGCATTGGCCCTACTATGCAAATCTCGCGTATGGCGTTACTACAATGCATGATCCATCTGCAAACAGTGAAATGGTGTTCGCTCAAAGTGAATTGATCAAAGCCGGCTTGATGGTTGGTCCGAGGGTTTTTTCCACCGGAACTGTTCTCTATGGCGCAGATGGCGATTTCAAAGCAGTGATCAATTCAATCGATGACGCAAGAAGCGCATTGCGCAGGACAAAAGCTTTCGGAGCGTTCTCAGTAAAAAGTTATAATCAACCAAGAAGAGAACAAAGACAAATGATTATACAGGCGGCGAGAGAGTTGAATATGGAAGTAGTTCCGGAAGGAGGATCTTTCTTCTATCACAATCTGTCGATGATATTGGATGGACATACAACGATTGAACACAACATGCCTGTGGCACCGTTATTCAATGATGTCGTTCAATTATGGAAAAATGCAAAGACCGGTTATACACCGACATTGATCGTTTGTTATAATGCAGTCAGTGGAGAATACTATTGGTATCAGCATACCAATGTTTGGGAAAATGAAAAATTACTTCGATTCACGCCACGTTCGGTGATCGATACACGCAGCCGCTACCGCACGATGTTGCCGGAAGAGGAATATGAGAATGGACATATACTTGTTTCAAAAAGTGTAAAGAAATTAATGGATGCCGGCGTACGCATCGATATGGGAGCGCATGGCCAGTTACAAGGCCTCGGCGCGCATTGGGAGATATGGATGTTGCAACAGGGAGGAATGACCAACCACCAGGCGCTGCAAGCCGCAACGATCAATTCGGCGACAAGCCTTGGCCTTGACAAATGGATCGGAACACTGGAGCCGGGCAAACTTGCTGACCTGATCGTAATGGATAAAAATCCACTGGATAATATCCGCAACACGGAAAGCATCCGTTATACGATGGTAAATGGAAGATTATATGACGCTGAACAAATGAATGAGATCGGCAACTACAACCGTCCCCGGACAAAATTTTATTGGGAGTTAAATAAGAACGTCGAACATTTTTCCTGGCATGATTTGACTGATGAAGACGTTGATGCTTGCGAGCGTAATTAATACCTGTCAGGACATCGAAGCTGCCCAGGTTAATTTATAATCATCACATTTGCTCTTTGTGCAGGTAAATGCAAAACTGGTGATAAAAGGAATATTGAAATTCTCATTGTTGTCGGAAAAGGAGATGGTTCCGCTGACATAAGTTTCGGTGGAAGAGGTTTCAAGTGCCTTAAAATTTACCGGCATCTTTTCCCAACTGTAACCAATATCGTAACGCCGCCCGGCGAGCTTTTCAACCAGGTCTTCCAGCAGATCCGGCTGGTCGAATGATGTACTGATATGGAGCGACTTTTTCATAACCATTATTAAACGGTCTGGCATTGTTTCCCATTATTTACAGTATCATTTGCACAGGTGCTTTTCCGTCCTTTATATTGGACGGAGAAATCACCAAAAAGACTAACAGTAGATTGTGAAAGTTTTCAAAAACCAGCAAGAAGGTAGGATAAAATACGGGCCAAGTCTGATAAGCGGTAAGTCCTTACGATAACGAAGAACTCCACGTCACCTTGTAGTCATTATTATCTTCTCGCGTGCAGAATACAATGAACCTCGAAGTTGCTGGTATACTTATTCCGCGTATGCCATTTGGGTTTCTCAGTTCAAAGAAAATGTCGACGGTTCCATTAACCGGCAACTCTGCAGCACAACATTCGATTTGATTATATTGGAGAGCAAGCGTACCCATTTCACCTGCTTTATTCTTCATCAACTTTGGCGGTAAATTCTGTTGAACAAATTTTTCAACCATCCTTTCGTGAAAGCTCGCCCTTGATTCGACTGATGTGATGTTCGATAACTTTTCCATAATCCTCGATTTATGATTTACAATCGGTCTCGATATACTAAAATCCAAAGGGTGTGCCAAAGTTTTAATTCAAAATTCGTCGTCTGAAACGCAAGCCAGGACTGCGTTTCAGACGACACCCCATATTGATGCCGATTTTTGCGGGCTTTTCATAACCATAAATACGGTGAGAATAATGGCAATCATTGGGGGAAATTTTTTGCTCAACGAGCGATTGCGGTGCTTTAATGAACAAACGCAAATTGATCGCCGTCAAACAATCCGAGGTCGCTTAATTTCAAATGAGGAATTACGAGTAACGCCATGAATGAAAGTGTCATGAACGGAGAAGATAAGGTCGAACCTGCATCTTTTGCAGCTTTATCTATTAGCGAGTATTGTTGTGCAACATGATAGCCATCTTCATTGCTCATCAATCCGGCTACGGGAAGTGGTACTACAAGTTGCGTGTTTTCTTTTACGCAACTAACACCTCCCTTTGCATCAATCAACAAATTGACAGCTTCGCAAATGCTTTCATCATCGACGCCGACAGCAACGATATTATGACTATCGTGCGCCACGGAAGAGGCTATCGCGCCATCCTTCAATCCAAAATTCTTGATAAACGCTTTTGCTACCGGCGCTTCACGATAACGGTTTACCACAACAATCTTAAGAATATCTTCAGCAGGGTTTGCGCATAACAATTCGTTATTCACTACAACAATTGCCGGAATGCGGTTAGTAATAAGTTGACCATCCAGCGCTTCAATTGCAGGCACCGTGAAAGAATTTCCGCCAGCTTTCGCTGCCGGAATACTGTTCTTTTTGATTTCAAAGTCTCTGACCGTTTTTCTTTCGCAGGAAAAATTATTTACAACAGTTGATTTTGATGTTTGTATCAATGAACGTCCTTCTTCAGCAACCAATTTGCCGTCGATAAATGTTTTCGTTACTTTGAATTGTATCAAATCTTCTACTACAATAAAATCTGCCGGATTACCTTCTTGCAACAATCCTACATCCAACTTGTAATGATGTACCGGATTCAGGCAGGCGGCTTTCAATACATTAAACAGTGGAATTTTTTTGGCGATGGCTCTCGCGCAAAGATGATTGATATGGCCAAGTACGAGACTATCGGGATGTTTATCATCACTGCAAAACATCATTTGATTGGGATAATCTTTAAGCAAATCGATTAGTGCATCAAAATTCTTTGCGGCGCTTCCCTCTCTGATGATGATCTTCATTCCGTTTTGAAGTTTGTCCAATGCTTCATCTTTCGTAAAGCATTCATGGTCGGTTGTGATGCCGGCGGCGATATATTTTTTTGCCTGATCACCACGAAGGCCAGGTGCGTGACCATCCACAGGTTTCAGGAGTTTATGGGCGGCCGTTATCTTCTTCATTACTTCGTCGTCCTCGTTGAGCACGCCCGGAAAATTCATCATCTCACTCAGATACTTTATCTCATCGCGATGTAAAAGCTTTTCAACTTGCATAGCATCCAATGCAGCACCAGCAGTTTCAAAAACAGTTGCCGGAACACAACTGGGCGCCCCAAAATTGAATTTGAAAGGAACTGTTCTGCCGTTGCGGATCATAAATTCAACTCCCTCCATGCCGCAAACATTTGCTATTTCGTGAGGATCGCTAACAGTTGAAACAGTTCCGTGGACCACAGCCAGTCTCGCGAATTCCGAAGGCACCAGCATTGAGCTTTCAATGTGAACATGACTGTCAATGAAACCCGGGAGTATATACCCTTTGCTTGTTTCTTCACCAGCCTTCACTTCTTTAATAGCTATGATCTTGTCATTTTCAACTGTTATCGACGCAGGGTATATCGTTTGCTTATGGACGTCAACCAAATTTCCGGATATGATGAAAGAAGCCATGTACAGTATTTATTGTTAAAGATAGCAGGAATGATAAACGTCAAGAAAATGCAAAGATGTTCAAAGTTTAACAGCAATTAACCACGCAATGGGTCTTGAAAGAGGACCTTTGACGATTAATTTCAGCAAAGGATGAGGAGGCCATATAAAGGGCATGCAAAAGATTGAATGATAGCCTAAAAAAGCTTACCTTGCCGTCCTTCGGAAAGATAGCCGACCGAAAAGCCGGAATAGCTGGATTTAAACATCGAATTCAATATTCTAAAAGCGACTACACCGTATGGCAAAAGTTACTTTCAACAATAAGAACAACGTATTTTATACTGCGCTAAAGGCAAACGTTGAGAATTATTTCTCCAGCAATCAAATCAGGAAGACCGGTAACTGGAAGCTTTACAGCAAAGCTTTAATACTTGTTCCTTCGGCGATAGCGATATACATTATATTATTGTGGGTGCCTATGCCAGCCTTTCCAGCAATCGTTCTTGCTTGCCTGGAAGGTTTGATCCTTGCCAGTATCGGCTTTAATCTCATGCATGATGCTTGTCACGGAAGCTATTCAAGTAAAAAATGGGTTAATGAAGTAGTAGGTTATTCGTTGAATGCCCTTGGCGGAAATGCATTTATCTGGAAATTCAAACACAACATCATCCACCATACTTACACAAATGTTGATGGCGTCGATGACGATATCGCGAAGAGTCCGTTAATGCGGCACTGTTCTTCGCAAAAATGGGTACCCGCGCATCGATTCCAGCACATTTATGTTGTACTGGTATATGCGATCTCTTCTTTTGCCTGGGTTTTTATCATGGATTTTAATAAATATTTTAAGCAAAAGATCTACACAACGCCGCTTCAAAAAATGAGCAGGAAAGATCATATTATCTTTTGGGTTAGTAAAGTATTATATGTTTTGTTTTACATCGCCATACCAGTAAAGCTGGTGGGATGGGGGCCATGGGCTGTTGGTTTCGCATGTATGCACGTCACGATGGGATTAGCACTAGCGCTGGTGTTTCAATTGGCACATGTTGTAGAACATGTGGAGTTTGAGGCAACCGGGGGGATGGAATCAAAGCTGATCGAAAATGAATGGGCTATTCACCAGGTCAAAACAACCGCGAATTTTGCACCGCATAATTTTTTAGTTAACTGGTATGTGGGTGGTTTGAATTACCAGGTTGAGCATCATTTATTCCCAAGGATAAGCCATGTTCACTACCCGGCGATTAGCAAAATTGTTCAGGACACTTGCAAAGAATATAATCTGCCTTATCATACATTTCCGACAATGTCACAATCGCTTGCTTCGCATTTTCGAATGATGAAACAGTTAGGTCGCAAGCCTGAAACGGTGCCAGTGCCGGCGTAACTTAGTTTTTTACCAATTTGATTTGATAAGAAAATTTCTGTGCCAGAGGCGCCTCTGCCGCTTCAGGGATACCGATCATTCCCGCATCAATAATTGCCCGGTTAAGTATTTCGCCTTTTAATCTTTCGTCATCCTGGAATAAAAATTCCGTGTTATACTCCTTGTAGCCCTCTGCCCATACGTGAACATGGACATGAGCCGGCAAATCACTTTGCGGATAGCCAGCTGGTTTAATGGTTTCCATCGCGAAATATCCGTTTTTGTCAGTACATACGTAACCAAACAAGCGTGCATGATGGAAGTCACCTTCATTTGAAAGAACATGTGGCGCGTCGGCTGAATACCAGCCGCGGCTATCAGTCTGGTACAGGTACACCAGCGCGTCGGCAATTGGTTTACCTTCTTTGTTTCTTACGGTGGCGGTTATTCTAATTTTCTTTCCAGGCTCGCCGGGGACAGTAATTCTTAAAAGGTTTGCCGTTGCACGCTGTGAAATCATTTCGCGGAAATGCGTGCTGGCGTGCAAAGGAACAAAACGATTATCCGTAAGAACTGAACTCACGTCGCCCGTTTGCAGCTTGACTCCGGCTTCCTTCAAAAGTGCAGAGGAATCTTTCTGACCAAAGACAGTTGTTGTCAAACTAAGGAACATTAGTACCGCTATGATGAGGTGCATGTTGTTGTTAGTTGTAGTTTACAATCTACAAAACACAGCCGGTAGTAACTTTTCGTTTATGATCAGCGGGTGAAAAGCCTTACAAGCTGTGGTTTAACGATTTGTTTCCTGCCATTAACCAGCGAATAACACAGGTTGTATTTTCTGCGGAATACTTTTACTTCCCTGATTTCCATGGCCACTCAAAAACAAATATTCCAAACAACTTCCCGCGTACGCTGGAACACGTTCCGCTGGATCGGACGACTGATACTTGTTGCATTATTACTCATGATACCCTTAGTGTGGATTGCCGTTGCTGAAGGATACAAACCTTTGCTGCCAACACTATGGGCTGATGAATTTAAAAAATTGGACAGCCGCACACAAGTGAAAGGCTTTTCCCAAAGTGATACAAAGAAATATCATGGCTTCAATGAATTTCTTCGTTTGCACCAGGCAAAGAAGAAGATCAATACCTCCAGGATACGCGCCGCTTTTTATGTGGATTGGGACCCGCAAGCCCTGTTTTCATTGCAAAATCACATCGAGCAACTTAACATGGTTATGCCGGAATGGTTCTTCCTAGATCCGAATGGAGCCGATACGGTCCTAACTCAGATTGACAACGATGCTTATAATCTGATGAAGACCCAACCGGGATTAAAGATCATCCCGATGTTCAGCAACGTCAACATCAACAAACATGATGGCGATTTTGACGGACGACTGTTAAATGCCATGTTGATCGACCCGGCTAAACGAAAGAAAATAATTGATGACATTGTTTTTAAACTGAAAAAATACAATCTCCAGGGCATAAACATAGACTTTGAAGAGCTCCGTGATAAAAGTGTGGACGCGATGCACCTGTTTCAAAAGGAACTTTATGAGAGACTGCACAAGGAAGCTAAGCTGGTGACGCAGGACATCTCGGCGGGTAATGAAGACTTTCATGTTGCTGATCTCAATAAATACAACGACTATCTCTTTTTGATGGCTTATGATCAGCACTATTCAACCAGTGAACCGGGAGCTATATCAGACCAGCGATGGATCGAGAAACAATTGGATGAGATCGCGGCTTCTATTCCGGAAAATAAGATCGTGTTGTGTTTGGCCGGATATGGCTATGATTGGCGCGATGGTGCGGAAGGGAAAACGGTTACCTATCAACAAGCGTTGTCGATTGCAAAGGAGTTCAATGCAGTTATCGACTTTGATAACGATTCATACAATTGCACATTCGAATACAATGATAGTAAGGACCTGCATCATTATGTGTCATTTGTAGATGCGGGAGGCACGTTTAACACAATGCGCTTCGCAGATGAATATGGAACGGCTGGTGTCGCCTTGTGGAGACTTGGTTCGGAAGATGAGCGCATGTGGACGTATTACGGTCGTGATCTGGATAACGCGGCGATGTTGCAAACTTCTTTTGATTTCAACCAATTGAGCACTGTCGATATCACAAATGAGAAACCAGATTATGAAGGAAAGGGTGAAGTATTGAACCTGGTGAATGAACCACAAAAAGGTTTGATCAGTATTGAAAAAAATCCCGCGGAAAACGTCGTTGCAGAAGAAGAATATAAAAGCTTGCCCACACGCTACGTGATCAAAAGATATGGTGAGGTGCAGATAAGAGACTCGAATAACCAGGTAATTGAAAGTCGGGTGATCCTGACGTTTGATGACGGTCCCGATCCGAAATACACACCGAGGATCCTTGATATCCTGGATAAGGAAAAAGTACCAGCTTCATTTTTCGTTGTGGGAATGAATGCGCAGAATAATCTTCCCATCTTAAAAGATATTTACAATAAAGGATACGAACTCGGCAATCATTCCTTTACTCATCCAAATATGGCTGAGGTAAGTACTGCACGCGCCGAAGCAGAGACAGAAGCAACAAGAGTAGTGATTGAAGCAGCTACCGGCAGAAGTACCGTACTTTTCAGAGCGCCTTTCAATGCGGATGCAGAGCCTACAAAAGCGGTAGAATTAAAACCCGTCGCACGCGGTAAGCAAAATAGTTATTACACCGTCGGTGAAAGTATTGACCCTGAAGACTGGGACACTAAGAATGGCGTAAATGCAGACAGCATTTATGATCGCGTTGTTCGGCAATATGAAAGGGATTCAACAAAAGGAATCATCTTATTACACGATGCAGGTGGCAATCGTGAAGCGACAGTGCAGGCGTTGCCGAGGATCATTCATTATTTTAAGCAAAGAGGGGTGCATTTTAGTTCGGTAGCAGAATTGCTCGGGCTTCCAAAAGATGCCGTGATGCCGCCTGTACACAATACTTTAATGAAAGAAGTCGGTTGGGTGCAGCTATGTCTATATTGGTTCGAACGATTATTGTTTAGCGCATTTTGGCTGGCGATTATTTTAGGGTTGGGTCGCATTCTTGTCTTAGGCGTGCTTGCCACGATCCAGTATTTGCGTTCGGTTAAAGCGAAAACATTACCTGTTGGTTTATTGGCTGCACAAAAGGTCAGCATCATTATACCGGCATTCAATGAGGAAATCAATGCCGTGAATACGATCAACAATCTGTTATTACAGGATTACCCTGATTTTGAAATCATCTTTGTTGACGATGGCTCGACTGATCGTACCTATCCGACTGTGAGAGCAGCCTTTGAATACAATGAAAAGGTAAGGGTTTATACCAAGACTAATGGCGGAAAAGCTTCTGCATTAAATTTTGGCGTGAGTTTGGCGGCCGCAGAATTCATAGTTTGCATTGATGCCGACACACAATTAAAGCCCGACGCGGTAAGGCAAATGATGCTTTGCTTTAATAACAGTAAAGTAGGTGCGGTGGCGGGCAATGTAAAGGTGGGCAACGAGCGTAATATGTTTACTAAATGGCAAGCTATTGAATATATTACTGCACAGAATTTCGATCGTCGCGCCTTTGATTATTTGAACTGCATAACGGTAGTTCCCGGTGCCATCGGCGCCTTCAGAAAACAGGCATTGGAAGATGCAGGCGGATTCACAACAGACACGCTCGCGGAAGACTGTGATCTCACCATTCGTATTCTGAGATCCGGTTATCGAATTCGCAACTGCTCGAAAGCAATTGCTATTACCGAGGCACCAGAAACGATGAAACAGTTTATGAAGCAACGTTTTCGCTGGAGCTATGGCATCATGCAAAGTTGCTGGAAGAATAAGGATGCCTGCTTTAATCCAAGATATAAGACACTTGGTATGGTGGCATTACCGAATATCTTGTTGTTCCAGGTGCTCATGCCGATGATTGCGCCAATCGCAGACCTGCTGTTCTTTTTCAGTCTCATCTGGAACCGCCACGATCCCGAAAGCCTTGACAAAATACTGCTCTATTATATTCTCTTTCTCTGTGTAGATGTGGCCATTTCGTTATTGGCTTTTGGTTTTGAAAAAGAAAAACCCATAAAATTATTATGGCTCCTTCCGCAACGTTTTATTTATCGTCAATTGATGTATATCATCTTATTTCGATCCGTTGTAAAAGCAATCAAGGGCGAAGGACAAGGTTGGGGTTCTTTGAAGAGAACCGGGAATGCTCAACTAATGCCCGCAGAGGTGATTAATTTGTACACGCCGGAGCCCGCAAACCGTGTAGTGTAGAAGCTTGTCAATGGTGATGATTGTTTCTTTGGTTATTATGATGATGGCGAACGTCCCGCCTTTCCGGCGGGACAATTTTTTTTCTTCACAACCGCCTAAACAATTTGGCAATAGCGTGTTAGCCTTGCCTGGCGTGGATTTCAGCGACATTCTACTTGCTCTAAATTCATCGTGGTAATGTATATCTCCGATGTGGATAAGACCGGTTTGGCATGGCCTATGCAAACTGTACAGCAATAAATATGGTTATCTTATGAAAACGACAATCGCTGTAAACCTGGTGATCATTTTACTTTATTACGTAATTCTGGCAGTATTGCTTCCGTTCTAAACGGCGGTTATACTTCATCGGTAAGATCCGGCCTCCGCTCTTTGGTACGCAGCAAGGCTTGTTCATGCCGCCATTCATCGATTTTTTTATGATCACCACTCATTAAGATTTCCGGCACTTTCCATCCGCGAAAGTCTTCTGGTCTTGTATATACAGGTGGGGCAAGAAGATTGTCCTGGAAGGAATCAAACAACGCCGAAGTTTCATCATTCAACACGCCCGGAATAAGCCGTCCGATGCTATCGACAAGCACTGCGGCAGCTAATTCGCCTCCGCTCAAAACATAATCACCTATCGAGATCTCGCGCGTAACAAAGTGTTGCCGTATTCTTTCATCTATTCCTTTATAATGCCCACAAATGATAAGAATATTTTCTTTTAAGGAAAGCATGTTTGCGGTCCTTTGATCAAAAGTTTTACCGTCTGGCGTGAGATAGATTATTTCCGCATAATGGTTCGTCGAGGACAGTTCTTCGATTGCTTTTGCCAGTGGTTCGCACATCATCACCATGCCTGCGCCGCCTCCGTACTGATAGTCATCGATCTGCCCGTATTCGTTAACCGCCCATTTTCTTAAGGCATGCACATGAACTTCAAGCAGGCCCTTTTCCTGCGCTCTTTTCATGATGCTGTGTTCAAACGGGCTTTGCAGTAATTCCGGTAAAACACTCAGTATATCTATCCGCATGTAACAAAGATAGCAGTAACGAAAATGCCCCGTATTTACGGGGGCATTAACTATAGAGTAATTAGGTTTCCGGATCAGTAAACGTGTATAAGCAACGGTTTTTCTTCGCGGTTTTCGCCTTTGGGAATGTGTATCTCGAGGCTTCCATTGACATACGTTGCCGCTGTAAGCAATGGATCGGCGTCGTCTGGTAGAACGCAGGTACGAACCTGGTCGGAAAGATTACGTCCACTGGTTTTTTTGAAATAGGGTTCCTGTCCACCAGCAATCACGGTAACAATCTTTTTATCTACCGACACAAAAAAATCTTCGCGTCGTAGTCCCGTACCCGTTGCGCACAGGACATATTCCTGCTCAGCTTCATTGATATTGATTGCGGATAAACCCATTGCTTGTGTGATTACTATTTCCTGGTGAAGTGACGATGGCGTCGTCCTCTTCTTTGGTGATAGAGTAGCTGTCATAAGTAATAGTTTGGTAAGTCGCTGAAAGCTGGCTTAAGTTTAAAATCAGGATTTTGTTTCTTACTAACCCGGAGCGGGTAGGGTTTATGCTGCAAAAGTTATACCAGTCAGAAGGTTATGTGTAGCAGCGACATTTTGATAGATTTCCTGTGCATTTCTTATAATTTCCCGCGTGGTTATCCCCAACACATTGTGCGTACAAGGTTTATATTCCCAAATCAAATTTTTGACTGGGGATTTTGTTGCCCTCATTAAAATCATTGAGAAATATTCACAGTGACCTTAATTACAACTTACCTGAACTGATTTAGCGGAAGAATTGGTAGAAGCATCATCAACGATGACATCGATCTTATAAGATATGCCTGACTGCGGAGTAAAAGACTGATTAAATGTAAATGCACTCGTGTTTGGATGAATGTGGACATGCAAATATTCAACGCCGGTGACAACGTTCGATATCACGATATGGATCTGGTTAATGAATTTATTATCCGTTGCGTTCCCCGATATCATAATAGGCTGACCCGAACTATAAGATTGATTATTGGAGGGTGTTGTTAAAGTAATAACCGGTGCATCATGATCTGCATTGTTACCTGAACCCTTGGAACAGGCTGTGAGGATCAGCAGCAAGTATGGCAGCAGGTAACGTTTCATTGAATATCGCAGCCTATAAATGTATATAATTTTCTTGTCACCACCGAACTTACTCATCACCAAAAAACTCATCCAGTTCTCGTCTTTCTTTCTTGGTTGGCCGGCCGATTTTACTGCGCCGTTTACCTGTATGAAAACTCGCAGCCTGATATTGAAGTCGTTCGATTTCTTCTGCAGGAGTAATGTCAATATAATATTTGATCGCTTCTTCGTATTTGACCCTCGCATGTAAAAGTGCGGCCACTCTTATTCGCCACCGTTTTGCTTCGGTCTTCACTTCATATTCTTCGCCAACGTTTACGTGCTTTGAAGGTTTAGCCTGTGAACCATTGAACTTCACTTTGCCAGTATCACAAGCTTCTGCAGCCAACGTTCTTGTTTTAAAAAGACGGATCGCCCAGAGGTATTTATCGAGACGGAGTTTTTCTTTAGTTGTCATATTCGTTGATCCCGTTTCCTCTTCGTTCAAAATGTAGCTCGCGTGGTGTACTTCCGTTCACTTCGCGTGCGCCGCCTGTCTGTGTGCCGTCGCCAAAGGCTTCGGCCGCCGGAGACCGAAGCGCACCGCAGGCACGGCGAGAAACCTTCTCAGCCTTCCGCAAAGAACTTATGGAAATAGGGAATCGTTTCAATTCCCTTATAATAATTCTCAATATTATACTTCTCATTCGGCGAATGCAGATTATCGTTATCCAGACCAAATCCCATGAAGATGATCTTTATTCCCAATTCTTTTTCAAGTATGGAACAGATTGGAATGCTTCCGCCGCCGCGCACAGGGATTGGAGCTTTTCCAAAAGTTGTTTCAACCGCTTTTGACGCAGCCTTATAGCCTTTGCTATCGATTGGCGTCATGTAAGGTTCACCACCATGATGTTCAAAAGCTTTTACGGTAACAGAAGGCGGTGCGATCTTTTGAAAATAATTCAGCAGCAGTTCTGTCATCTTATGCGAGGATTGATTCGGCACAAGTCGCGCAGAGATCTTCGCTGTAGCTTTTGAAGGTAATACCGTTTTTGAACCCTGGCCCTGGTAGCCGCCCCAAATACCATTTACTTCAAGGGTTGGACGGATTCCTGTTCTCTCATAAGTAGTATACCCTTTCTCACCCCACAACTCTTTTACTCCCAATTCATCTTTGTATTCTTTTTCATCATACGGCGCTTTATTGATCAAGGCTCTTTCTTCTGCCCCGGCTTCCACTACATCATCATAAAACCCGGGAATGGTAATATGGTTATTCGCATCATGGCAACTCGCTATCATCTTTGCAAGAATAGTTATAGGGTTTGCTACCGCTCCGCCATAAGTTCCGCTATGAAGATCCCGACTGGCGCCCGTTACTTCTACTTCAATATAGCTTAAACCTCTCACCCCTGTATCGAGTGAAGGATTTTCCATGCTCAACATTGAGCTATCGCTAATGAGAATGACATCTGCCTTCAGCAATGATTTATTTGCCGCAACAAATCTTCCAAGATTAGGTGATCCGACTTCTTCTTCACCTTCTATAAGAAATTTAATATTAGTCGTCATAGTCTTTGTTTGCACAAGCGTTTCCAACGCCTTAACATGCATATAAAACTGTCCTTTGTCATCGGCAGAACCTCTTGCATAAACTTTTCCATCTTTGATCACCGGATCAAATGGCCCACTATGCCACAACTCCAACGGCTCCGCTGGCTGCACATCATAATGTCCATAAACCAAGACGGTTGGTTTCGATGCATCGACAATTTTTTCACCAAAGACTACCGGGTGTCCATCCGTAGGCATCACTTCGGCCTTATCACAGCCTGCTGCCAATAAACTTTTCTTTACTGCCTCGGCACATTTTTGCATATCAGCTTTGTGCTCACTTTTTGCACTTACCGAAGGAATGCGCAACAAGTCGAGCATTTCATTTAAAAATCGATCTTTATTTTTCTCCTGATAATCTTTCCATGCCTGTGACATATGGGATAATTTTTGGGAAAGCGAAGATAAGGTTTCTCGCCTGCCTGCGCTGCGCTTCAGCAGACAGGCTGCGGGCGCCGAGACGCTCCGAGAAACATCTTTCGTTCAATCGGGAGATTTCTTTCTATTGTGTCTTGTTGTATGACGATTACTTCCTTCCGACAATTTTGATGTGACCGCTTTAGCTACTGCTTTGCTGCCAAACCGGTCCTTGATATCATCGACGGCTTTATAGAGGTTAAGCTTCTCCACATTTTTATCAAACAAACTCATTTGCATCGTAAAAGGTATCATATGACTAAAACGAACACCCAACAAACGAACCGGCCGCTCTTTTTGATAGGATTTATTGAATAGATCTTTCACTTTTGCAATAAGGACATCATCCAATGCTGTGTAATCAATGGTCTCCTGCCGCGAAGTCGTTTCAAAATCGGAGTATCTTATTCTAACCGTGATACAACCCGTAAGCTTTTCGTCCTCGCGCAATGAATACGCTGTTTTTTCGGTTAATCTCACCAGCTCACTATGCAGAAACGTCACATCAGTATAATCTCTGTCAAAGGTATTTTCATGACTCATGCTCTTCTGTTCCCAATCAGTAGTAATCTCAACGCTTCCGATGCCCTGGGATTTTTGCCATAGCGATTCGCCCCATTTGCCGGCGTAGCGTTCCATTAATTCAAGCGGCGTGTTCGCGATATCCTCAATCGTATATATTCCAAAGCTCTTTAATTGTTGTTCTGTTTGTTTTCCCACGCCATTTATTTTTTCAATTCCCAATGGCCATAAAAATTCTTTTTCTTTTCCATGGGGTATTTCGAGAAAGCCATTTGGTTTGGCTTCATTAGTAGCCATCTTACTGATAAAACGGGCAGACGACAATCCGCCGGATATTGGCAGTCCTGTTTCTTTTTTTATCAAATCCCGAAGTCCACGCGCATACTTACTTGCGCCAAAGAATTTATCCATACCTGTAAAGTCAACGTAGAATTCATCGATTGAAGCTTTTTCAAACACCGGGGCTTTTTCAGCGATGATGTCGGTCACCCATCTTGAATATTTACTGTACTGGTCTCTGCTTGAACTTGTGACTATCGCATGCGGACAAAGTTGTAATGCCTTTTTCATCGGCATGGCCGAATGGATCCCAAATTTTCTCGCTTCATAGCTGCAAGCCGCAACCACTCCGCGTTCATATCCGCCCACCAGCACCGGTTTACCTTTAAGTGAAGGATTATTCAAAATTTCTACCGATACGAAAAACGAGTCGAGATCAAAATGAGCGATATGGTGCCTTTTATTATTCACCGGGAAAGCAAATTTACTGTTTTATGCCCGGCGGTTTTTGTTTTCGGAACGATTGATTGCTGGAGCGCGTTCTTTCTCGCGGGGTCCGCGGAGATTAAGAGTTCCTAACGAGAACGCAGCCGCGTCAATTAGTTTGCTCTGCGCCGCCGCGCCGCCGCGCGAGACCGCAAAGGCCGCAATGAATTCCCTTCCTAATCATTATTTTTAGCAGATGCAACTCGAATGGCTAAAGACGGGGATAGGACCGCTGAAGGACCTGTTGACTTTCCTGGGTAAGGAAGGAAAAACGAATGATATTATTAAGAAGCAGGTTTTAAGAGAACTGCGTAACAACCTCAATATTTTCCACAATGCTTATTTGAATAATGTATCGCAGGACATCATGATTGACTTACTGAGCAATGAAGCGATTAAAGAAGCAATAAAGGCCAATTTCAAATTCAAAAAATTAAAGGCTGGCGATATCGAGCCTTACCATGTTTTTGACGATCGCAATAAAAAGTACATTGGGTGGAACGCAGAAAAGCTGATCGATAAGATCGATGAAAAGATTGAAGAACTGCAAATAATAAAGAAGATGCATAAAGGATCAGTAGAGAACGTAAAAAATAATATCTCGCTGATGTTAAGCAACCTTTATTATAGAATGAAATTATTGGCTGATTTTATCAAAGGTCCTAAGTAAGATATATATCCAGCAAACCCTCAGGTAAAATAAGAAGCACGCGTTTATTTTTGTGATCAACTTTTTGCAGCGTGCTATCATTAATCGGGATCAATACCTCCTTGCCTTTTATTTCGAGCCGGCAAAGAAGCTGGTGAGGTTGCTCGATGACTTCGCTGATGGAGCCCAATTCCTCGCCGTTGTTCAAGATTGTATAGTTTAACAATGCCGCGGGTGCAGACTTTGCAGCAAACTTTTTGAAATCGTCTTCCGGCAGCCAGATTTCCTTTTGAGCAAGCTTCACTGCCGCTTCTCTTGTATCGATACCTTCAATCTTTAAAAAAGTTTCGTTGGCAGTTTTGATCCTTGTCGATTCAACGAACCACGGAATAAATGAGTCTTTTTGTTCTTCAATAAAGATTGCCTTCAAACCCTTGAGTGAAGTCTTTTTACCAAAAGAATGTTTGAGCAACAGTTCGCCTTTCAAGCCATATATGGCAATCAGCTTTCCTATTTTGAAATATTCAACCAGGGGTTTTATTTAAAAGTAATTAGTTAGAATGGACCATTCGTGCAAGATTAAAAAAGGCGATCCGTTTTTTGCGGATCGCCTGATGAAATTTCGGATGAGGATACATTTATCCTTCATTACCGCTGCCTTCAGCTTTCCGTTCAGGTCTGCGACCTGGCATCGGACGTCTTGCTCTTTTTTGGCGCGCGGCATCTTCCTGGCGTTTTTTCACCTGCGCATCGTGTTCTGCGCTCCATTTGGTGAACTTATCCATTGCAGTTGCGTCATCAAACAGACCCAACTTCACACCACGAAGCAAATGTTTCAGGTACAATACACCTTTAAAGCTTAGAATGCGGCGAACGGTGTCAGTTGGTGTGGCACCTTTGCTTAACCACTCTAAAGCTTTCTGCCGGTCAAGCTGAATAGTTGCCGGAACAGTAAGGGGATTGTAAGTACCTAATTTCTGGATGAATTTGCCATCGCGTGGACTGCGGGCATCTGCTACTACAATGAAGTAGAAGGGTCTTTTCTTAGACCCGTGTCTTTGAAGACGGATTTTGGCTGACATTAAATAGAAATTTAACGTGGTGAACAATAATTGTTAGACCGGTTGACACCGGGACGACGAAGATAATAACGGATTAGAAGAACGCCAAATTCGTTGCGTATTTCTACTACCGGCTATCAAATTGATGAAAACAACCGTTTGCAGGTAGAGCCGAATGTGGAGGCTGGAGTTCGTAGTTCGGAGCCATTTCGTTAAATGAATACACACTAATTAAGCGTGCCCCACCGTCACTACGATTCAAAACTCGAACTTGCAGCGAAGAACCGGGAACAGGTAACTGGCAACCGGGGAACTCCGGACTCCCGACTCTATCTTTTCATCCCCGGCATCATTCTACCAAACATCCCCATCTTATTCATTCCCTTCATCATTTCCCTCATTTGTTCGAATTGCTTCATGAATGCATTCACTTCGCTAATGTCTTTGCCGCAACCGGCGGCTATGCGTTTGCGACGGCTTCCATTGATAAGATCCGGATCGCTTCGTTCAGCAGGCGTCATTGAGTTTATGATAGCTTCGATTCCTTTGAAAGAATCTTCGTTTACGTCAAGATCCTTTATTTGTTTGCCGATACCTGGTATCATTCCGAGCAGATCTTTCATGTTGCCCATTTTCTTGATCTGCTCAAGTTGTGTTTTGAAATCGGCAAAATCAAATTTATTCTTCCGCAATTTGCCCTCGAGCTTTTTTGCCTGCTCTTCGTCGAATTGCTCCTGCGCTTTTTCTACCAATGTTGTGATATCACCCATGCCAAGAATACGCTGAGCCATGCGTTCCGGATAAAACACATCGAGCGTATCCATTTTTTCACCACTGCTTACAAATTTGATCGGCTTGTGAACGGTGTATTTAATAGATAATGCTGCTCCACCGCGCGTATCACCGTCGAGCTTCGTTAATACAACGCCACTAAAGTCGAGTCGGTCATTAAATGCCTTGGCGGTATTGACGGCATCCTGACCTGTCATACTATCCACAACGAATAATATTTCCTGCGGCTTAACTGCATCTCGAATGTTCGCAACTTCAGTCATCATGGCTTCGTCGATCGCTAATCGACCAGCAGTATCGATGATCAGGACGTTTTTATTTTTACTACGCGCTTCTTTCACCGCATTCTGCGCAATGTCAACTGCATTTTTATTTTCCAGCTCAATATGGACATCCACGCCAATCTGCTCGCCCAATACGCGCAATTGTTCCATTGCCGCGGGACGATAAATATCCGCGGCCACGAGCATTGGTGATAAACCTTTCTTTGATTTTAAAAAATTGGCGAGCTTCCCCGAAAAAGTTGTCTTTCCGCTTCCTTGCAAGCCTGCGATAAGAATTACCGCTGGATTTCCTTTTGCATTAAAACTTGCCTCTTCGCCACCCATAAGTTCCACCAGCTCATCTTTAACAATCTTAACCATTAGCTGGCTTGGGCTAATCGCATTGATCACCTTTTCGCCCATTGCCTTGTCCTTTACCTTGTCGGTAAACTCTTTTGCGATCTTGTAATTGACATCCGCATCAACCAATGCACGACGGATCTCTTTTACGGTGGACGCAATATTAATGTCTGTTATCCTTGCCTGGCCTTTAAGATTTTTAAAAGCGCCTTCTAATTTTTCCTGTAGTGAATTAAACATACCATCACAGATTATCGAATGATCAAATGTTGCCGAGCAGCTCAAGGTAAGCCGCCCCGGGCTGCAAAATTAAGGAGATGCAGCGTTCGAAACGAGTGTCAGTCGCGGTTTGTAAAAGGCATAAAAACAAAATGTAACCGCAAAGGTTACATTTTGAAACTGATCAAGTATGTTTTAACGTGTAGAGTTTGTTTGAGTTTATATCCCGTTTAAATGATAAATTGATTATGCGCCTAAATAGGTTCTGAGCAATTTGCAACGATTGGTTGCTCTCAATTTAGTAATTGCTTTGTCTTTTATCTGGCGAACTCTTTCGCGAGTAAGATTAAATCTTTCGCCAATATCTTCAAGACTCATCGGGTGATCGACACCAATGCCAAAGAAATAACAGATCACTTCTTTTTGTCTTTCGGTAAGCGTTTTGAGCGAACGATCGATCTCGGTCTTCAAAGATTCTTTATGATCGAGTTCGTTGTCCGTCCTGTCCGCGTTTGGATTTTCTAATACATCCAACAATGTATTGTCTTCACCTTCTGCAAGCGGGGTGTCCATGCTCACATGTCTTGCAGAAATGCCCAGTGTGGCAGATACTTCTTCCAGGTCCATTTCAAGCAACTCTGCCAGTTCTTCTGCTGAAGGCTCTCTTTCGAATTGCTGTTCAAGCAAAGAATAGGCTTTTTGAAGGCGATTGGTCAAACCCACTTTATTCAACGGCAGGCGGACAATACGCGATTGTTCAGCCAATGCCTGGAGAATACTCTGACGGATCCACCATACGGCATAAGAGATAAACTTAAAACCCCTTGTTTCATCGAAGCGTTGGGCCGCTTTGATCAAACCCAGGTTACCTTCATTAATTAAATCGGGAAGAGAAAGACCCTGGTTCTGGTACTGTTTGGCGACAGATACCACGAAACGCAGGTTAGCTTTGGTCAAACGATCCAAAGCGCGTTGGTCACCTTGCTTAATAAGTGTGGCTAATTTGACTTCTTCCTCAGGAGTGATCAGCTCTACTTTACCAATTTCCTGGAGATACTTTTCCAGGCTTTGAGATTCACGATTCGTAATTGACTTCGTGATCTTCAATTGTCTCATACTCATAGGTAGTGGGTTAAACGGGTTATTTAAAGGGTTTAAGACTTAAGTTTTGGTTGGGTTAGCCCTTAAAAAGTACCCAGCACGGAATCGGTTTTCAACAGAATTTATTGGACTTCAAGGCAATTTAGACGTTTTATCTAATATTTGCCAAAAAAACTTTACTTTTCTTTAACGCATTTTGATCGATTTTATTTTGTATATGAAACAGGCGGAAAAATGGGAGGAAACAGGCGAAAAAAATATTTCGGTGCAATCATTATTTAATTATTATTGCAGCTTTCAGAAGAGGTTTTAATATTAAATAATGGCCAAGCAACTATACACATTAGAGTTTCCTGTACGGTGTTCACCCTCGATCCTATACGAATTTCTTTCCACGCCGGCCGGACTCGGAGAGTGGTTTGCTGACAAGGTTGACGAGAGAGACAGCACGTTTTATTTTGGCTGGAATGGGTCATACGACAAAGCCGATGTTTTGGAAAAGGAACTTGACAAATTCATCCGGTTTCACTGGCAGTCTGCTCCTAAAGAGGAATATTTTGAGTTTCGTATCGAGAAGTCAGAAATTACCAACCAAACCATCCTTGTCGTAAAAGATTTTGCGGAGAAAAAAGAGATCAAAGACCAAAGCCTGTTATGGGATCACCAGGTAAAAGAACTTTTTCATCGCCTTGGCAATTGATTTAACTACTCAGCCAATTTACCAATTTACAAAACGCGGCAAATAATTCATCAGGGGCATTATTCCATTGCTCTAAAGGAATTTTTTTGGCGAGTTTAATAAAAGACTTACTCAATAAATGTTGATTGAATATTTCTTTGTTCATTGATGAAAGCAAAGCATAGTTGGTGTTTTCAAAATGATGTTCCCATTGGTCGTCACTTACAGCTACAGCAAAAGAATCTTCGCTAAGTTGTGCAAACACAGAAGCAATGACCGTTTCATAATGCTTTTTATAAGCACCAGACAGATGAAGCGTAATACTGAAGAAGTTGCCCCACCAGAACATAGTACGGATTGCCATTTGGTCATTCTTTTCAAAATGTCTTGGATAGTCAAGCACGAGATAAGGCAATCCTCTGTAATTTTCTCCCCTCGAAATCTTTGGAGGCGCCTTCGTTACTTCAACGGGTAATAATTTGTGTTTACTGATATAATCTTCTTCTTTCGATTGTACCGCTGCCAGCAGGAGCTTTACCTTTTCAATTATACCATTCTTTGTTAAAATCCAATCCGCATTTACAACCAGTTCAGCCTCCTTTGGTGAAAGCTGTATTTTTGCTTTATCCATAATTAAAGATAAGTGTTCAAGAAATTAGACAAACTCGTCATCAAAGCGTTTATCGGTCCATTTGCGGCTACCTTTTTTATCACCTTGTTTGTTCTGCTAATGCAGTTCTTTTGGTTATGGGTGGACGATTTTGTGGGTAAGGGTTTAAGCACGACAATTATTGCACGGTTTATTTGGTACCAGAGTGCGGTACTTGTGACTTTGGCTTTACCACTGGCTGTCCTCCTTTCGTCGTTGATGACCTTTGGCAATTTGGGTGAAAGCTTTGAACTGGTCGCGATCAAGTCTTCAGGTATTTCGTTGTTGCGATTCATGCGGCCTTTATTTTTTGTTACGATTCTTTTATCTGGTGTCGCTTTTCTTTTCTCCAACTATATCATTCCCGTTGCAAACCTTAAATCAAGAACATTGCTTGCCGATATTGTGCAGGCGCAACCAGCTTTTGATTTGAGTGAAGGAGTGTTCTATGATAAGATCGGCGGATTTGCTATCAAGATAGGAAAGAAGGAAGCCGATACGCTGATAAGAGATGTGATCGTTTATGAACAGAATAACCCGCTGCAGGATAATTTCATTATTGCAAAAACGGGAGTAATGAGAGTGTCGGATGATAAACGCTTCCTGGAATTCAATCTCAGAGATGGATGGCGATATGAAGAACGCGGTGATAAGTATGGAGGTGCGAAGACAGATTATATACGTCTTGGGTTCAAAGAATACAAAAAAAAATTCGATCTGAGTTCTCTGGGATTTAAGATTGTCACTCCCGATAGTGTTAATCGTAATAATGAAAAGATGTACAGCATGCGGCAGTTGAACAGAGCCATTGATTCATTCGAAAAGGAAAACAAATTATTTCTTCAACAAACGCGAACCGCTACTTATTCGCTGGTTCCTTTTACGGCCTTCATGGATACTACCCGCATCAAAAAATTTCCAACCGACACCAGTGTTGCAATGAAGACAGCCAAGAAATTTGAAGACGTGTTCCCTGATTCAGCCCGACAAGCTATTCATGACCGTTCATTTAATCAGCTTACTACGTTGCGATCGACCGTAGAAGCGAACTATGCAAATTATGTAGAGCGCGATAAACGGTTACGTAAACACAAGATCGAATGGCACCATAAGATCGTATTATCACTTGCCTGTTTGGTGTTATTTCTCATCGGTGCACCACTGGGATCAATTATACGCAAAGGTGGATTGGGAACGCCATTGATCTTTGCGATCGGATTTTTTATGATCTTCTATTTTTCTACTACAGTCGGCGAGAAACTAGCGAATGAAACTACACTCACACCTTTTACCGGAATGTGGCTGGCTACATTTATACTTGTCCCGATTGGCATCTTCCTTACATATAAAGCCATGCGCGATTCACAATTATTTAATAAGGAATGGTACAGCAGGTTCTTTAGATTTTTAAAAGCTTTGCCTGGCCGGCGCGCCCCGAAACAGCAATGAAATATCAGCTACCTTTAATATCCTTTAATCATCTATTATGGAAAAGCAAACAACTTCACGCAGATCGTTTATTGCTACATCCGCAAAGGCAACTCTGGCAATAAGCACAGGTATAGCAGCGAGCGGATCGTTAATACGTGCTTCGGCAACGCCTCATATTGCTTCGAACCGATTTTTTACCGGGTTTTCGCAGGAGCCTTTGCCTTATGCCTATAATGCACTGGATAAATCCATCGACACCATGACGATGGAAATACATTATACGAAACATGCCGCTGCCTATGCCACGAATTTGAATGATGCGGCAAAGGCTGAAGGTGTAGACACGACAAAACCACTGGAAGACGTGCTGGTAAAAATTTCTAAGTACACACCGAAGATGAGAAACAATGGGGGTGGTCATTACAATCACGAGTTGTTTTGGAAAAGCATGACACCTTCCGGTAACGAAAAGCCTTCAGGAAAACTTTTGTCAGCTATTGAATCGGGCTTCGGTTCATTCGATACATTTAAATCGCAATTTACAGACGCGGGAAAAAATCGTTTTGGTAGTGGATGGGCCTGGCTGTTTCTTGATGGAGATAAAAAATTACGAATTGGTTCAACACCAAACCAGGATAATCCATTGATGGATATCAGCGATATCAAAGGCTTTCCGGTGCTGGGTCTCGATGTATGGGAACATGCTTATTATTTAAGATATCAAAATAAGCGGCCAGATTATATTGCCAACTGGTGGAAAGTGGTGAATTGGGATTTTGTAGAGAAGCGATATGAAGGTGCTGTATAGATTCGGCGGTTTTTTTTATTAAGGCGCGCTCTAATTTCTCGCGGCGTGCATGGAGTTTAAGTCTGCTACAATGTCTTCATTCAGCGCCCCCTGCACCGCTGCGTGAATGATGTTAACCGTGTAGCGGTCGTTGATTTAATTACTTTTGCCCCCTTGGAAACATCCCGACAAAATCTTCGGATCCAAAAGTGGATCGCCGGCATTTCGATCGTACTGCTTGCGGTAAAATTCCTTGCCTGGTACTTCACGCATTCCGTCGCGATACTTACCGATGCATTGGAAAGCATCGTGAATGTTGTTGCCGGATTTATTGGGTTGTATAGCTTATACGTTTCTGCAAAACCAAAAGACAAAGACCATCCTTATGGGCACGGCAAAGCTGAATTCTTATCAGCAGCAATTGAAGGAACGCTGATAGGAGTCGCCGGGACTATCATATTGTACGAAGCCATTCAACATCTTCTTCATCCGATTGTTTTAAAAGAGATAGATACGGGTATCTGGTTGGTAGGCGCAACGGCAGTAGTAAATTTTATTACTGGTTATTATTGTGTACGTACCGGCCGAAAAAATAGTTCACTCGCGCTTGAAGCAAGCGGCAAACATTTACAAAGCGATACGTATTCGACATTAGGGATCATTGCCGGATTGGTATTATTGTTTGTCACGGGTTACAAATGGATCGACAGTGCGGTGGCGATCGTCTTCGGCGGTTATATTGTTTTTACTGGTTACCAGATCATCCGTCAATCAATCGCGGGTATAATGGATAAAGCGGATGAAAAACTGCTGGGAAAAATGGTTGATCTGCTGAACCGCACCCGTCGCGAAAACTGGGTCGATCTTCATAATTTACGTGTGATAAAGTACGGGAGCGTATTACACCTGGATTGCCATTTGACGGTTCCCTGGTATCTCAACGTAAATGAAGCGCATGAAGAAATTGAAGCGCTGGCTAAAACCGTCAAAACTGAATTTGGAGAAACATTGGAGATGTTTGTTCATTCAGATGGGTGTATGCCTTTTCAATGTCCCATTTGTGATAAAAAAAATTGTCCGGTTAGACAACATACATTTGTAGAAGAGATACACTGGACATTGGAAAATATCTTAAAGGATAAAAAGCACAGGTATGAAGACCTCAACAAAGTGGATGCATGACGGCGTTTTTGAAAGCCGCCAGGAGGGAAGTGAAAAAGGATTTATCATTGACACGAATAGAAAGGAAGGGTCAGGCCCAAAGTCATTGTTACTTTCGGGTTTGGCGGGGTGTTCTGCTATAGATGTAATTGAAATTCTGAACAAGCAGCGTATAGGGTTCTCAGACTTTTCAGTTGATGTGGAGGCCGAACTGACCGACGAACATCCGAGAGTTTTTAAACAAATTCATATCGCCTATAAAATAAAGACGGAACCGGCGAACGAATTAAAAGTCAGAAAGGCGATCGATCTGTCATTAGAAAAATATTGTGGAGTATCGGCGATGTTAAAGAAGAATTCTCCCATTCATTATAAACTGCAACTGGTAAAATAAATGTTGTCGAAGAAATCACAATACGCATTTAAAGCGCTTGCTTACCTGACTGAAAAGTTTGAACAGGGCCCTGTACTCATCTCCGAAATATCGAAGAAGAAAAATGTTCCTTTGAAATTCCTTGAAAACATATTGCTTGAATTGAAACGCGCGGGTATCCTTGAAAGCAAAAAAGGAAAAGGCGGAGGTTATTATTTAAAAAAAGATCCCGCTCAAATAAAAGTAGCAACAATTGTTCGTTTGGTTAATGGGCCAATTGCCATGTTACCCTGTGTCAGCCTCTATTTTTATAAGCGTTGCGACAATTGCAATGAGAAAAGTTGTGGTCTTCACGATATAATGATACAGGTGCGCGATGCTTCGCTTGCTGTACTTGAAAACAAGACACTCGCCGACCTTTTACCGATGAAGTAAAAGCTAAGTCAAATTAGTCCACAAAGTTGGTGGGATAATCCTTTTGCCTTACTTTCGTAACCTTAAAATCTCTCTATATGGCACTACGTCTTGGGGATGTTGCACCCAATTTTAAAGCACAGACAACTGCTGGTGAAATTGATTTTTATGAATACCTCGGCAATAGCTGGGGCATCCTGTTTTCTCATCCTGCAGACTATACACCGGTTTGCACTACTGAACTTGGCAAGACTGCATTGTTAAAAGATGAATTCGCGAAAAGAAATGTAAAAGTGCTTGCTGTAAGTGTTGATCCAATCGACAAACATGAAGGTTGGGTAAAAGATATTAACGAAACACAGAAAGCAACTGTCAACTTTCCGTTGATAGCCGATCCAGACAGGAAAGTGGCAGAACTGTATGATATGATCCATCCTAACGCGTCCGCCACTGCAACGGTTCGTTCATTGTTTGTCATTGGTCCGGATAAGGTGATCAAATTAATGATAACTTATCCCGCTTCAACCGGAAGAAATTTTGTTGAAGTACTGCGTGTTGTTGATTCATTGCAATTGACGGCAAACTATAGTGTGGCTACCCCTGCTGATTGGAAAGCCGGCGAAGATGTGATCATTGTGCCTGCGGTTTCGACAGAAGATGCAATTAAAAAATTTCCTAAAGGCGTGAAGATTGTAAAACCTTACCTGCGTTATACGCCGCAGCCTAATTCGTGATGCTGAGCCCGGCACAAATAGCGGAGATTGAGAGTCGCGACGTGATTGACGCAATAAGAACGGTGACCAATTGGTTTCCCGGAACGGTTGTATTCTCCACTTCGCTGGGACAGGAAGACCAGGTATTGACGGATATGATATTTAAAAATAATCTGCCCGTAAAAATCTTTACGATTGATACGGGCAGATTGTTTAATGAAACATATGAATTGTTGGATCGTACAACAGCGCGGTACAAAAAACCGGTGCATGTTTATTTTCCGGAAGCACATGATGTTGAACAATTCGTTACCTCAAAAGGAATCAATAGCTTTTATGAATCGGTAGATAGCCGAAAGGAATGTTGCTTTGTTCGGAAAGTAAAACCTTTGAACAGGGCGCTGGAAGGCGCAAAGGTTTGGATCACGGGGTTAAGAGCTGAGCAGTCAGCCAACAGGCACGATATGCCGATGATCGAATGGTCGGCGGATAAACAATTGTACAAATTCAATCCGCTTATTCATTGGAGTTATGATCAGATGATGGAATATATCGGGAAAAATAATGTCCCTTACAATTCTTTGCACGATAAAGGATTTGTAAGTATTGGTTGCGCACCTTGTACGCGTGCGATCGAACCCGGTGAAGATGCGCGTGCAGGACGTTGGTGGTGGGAGACATCGCAGAAAGAGTGCGGTTTGCACCAGGTGATGGTCAATAAAGCCTGAATTCAACGATTTTGCTAGTAAATGTTTTCAATAAGCGGTCAAAATAATCGGTGATGAATCAATATCATTTGGATTACCTGGAACAACTCGAGTCGGAAAGCATCCACATCCTGCGCGAAGTGGCTGCGCAATTCGAACGACCCGCGTTGCTCTTCAGCGGAGGTAAAGACTCGATCACAATGGTGCATCTAGCAAAGAAAGCTTTTGCGCCGGGCAAGATCCCTTTTCCATTAATGCATATTGATACAGGTCACAACTTTCCGGAAGCATTGGCATTCCGCGACTGGCTGGTGGAGCAAGTAAACGCAACATTGATCGTGAGAAAAGTGGAAGAAACCATTCAGCAGCGAAAACTTACTGAACCAAAAGGAAAGTTTGCCAGCCGTAACTGGTTGCAGACATATACATTGTTGGATGCTATAGAAGAATTCAAACTCGATTGTTGCATTGGCGGCGCGAGAAGAGACGAAGAAAAAGCGAGAGCTAAGGAAAGGATCTTTTCTGTACGTGATGAATTTGGGCAGTGGAACCCAAAGTTGCAAAGGCCTGAATTGTGGAATATCTATAATGGAAGAATTCATAAAGGTGAAAATGTTCGCGTGTTCCCGATCAGCAACTGGACTGAACTCGATGTATGGAATTATGTGCGCAAAGAAAACATTGATCTTCCATCTATTTATTTTTCCCACGAGCGGGAAGTTATCGAGCATGATGGGCAATTAATCGCCGTATCGGGTTACATTAGGGTTGACGATACGGATATCGTGCTAAAGAAAAATGTTCGTTACCGGACCGTTGGTGATATGACTTGTACGGCGGCGGTCGAGTCGAATGCAAAGACACTCGAGGAAGTAGTCAATGAAATCTCAGCGACCAGGATAAGTGAAAGAGGAGAAACCAGAATTGATGATAGAGTGACAGAAGCAGCGATGGAAGACCGGAAGAAGAATGGGTATTTTTGAATATGCCAGATGCTATATGTTAAATGTTAAATGCTAAATGCTAAATACTATATGAACGGATTTATTCAACATTCAACATTTAACATTCAAAATAATTAAAAGCGATTCTCTGACTACGATAAATGCTAAATGATAAATTCTAACTGTCGCTTTATTCAACATTCAACATTTAACATTCAACATAATTAAATGGATTTATTACGATTTATAACCGCCGGTAGCGTTGACGATGGCAAAAGCACTCTAATTGGCCGTCTCCTTTATGATAGTAAGAATATTCTTATTGATCAATTAGCTGCATTGGAAAAGTCTGCCCGCATCAATGCCAATGGTTCAGTAGATCTGGCATTGTTGACAGACGGACTACGGGCTGAAAGAGAACAAGGAATTACCATTGATGTTGCTTACCGTTATTTTTCAACGCCTAAAAGAAAATTTATCATAGCGGATGCTCCTGGCCATGTTCAATACACAAGAAACATGATCACCGGGGCCAGCAATGCAAATCTTATCATCATTCTTATTGACGCTCGCCAGGGAGTAGTAGAACAAACACGCCGGCATTCAATTATTGCATCTCTATTAAAGATCCCGCACGTTGTAGTTGCCATCAATAAAATGGACCTGGTAGAATATTCGCAGGATGTTTACAATAATATAGTGATTGAATATGCTGAGGTAGCGCGGCAACTTGGTCTTAGGGATGTCACTTATGTGCCCATCAGTGCGCTGAACGGAGATAATATTGTTGATCGCTCCGGTATAATGAACTGGTATGAAGGAAAACCTTTGCTTCAATTTCTCGAAGAGATCGAAATTGATAGTGATATCAATCTGGAAGACGCACGGTTCCAGGTACAATTTGTAATTCGGCCCCAGACAGAACAACTTCACGATTATCGCGGATATGCTGGAAAAGTGATCAGTGGAATTTATAGAAAGGGCGATAAGATTAAAGTTCTTCCACAGGATATTGAAACGACAATTAGTTTTCTGGAGGTCGGTGGTAAAGAAGTTGAAGTCGCTTTTGCTCCGCAGCCGGTCGTAATTCATCTGGCGGACGATATCGATATCAGCCGTGGGGATGCAATTGTAAAGATTGATAAATTGCCAACAGCGGGCAGCGAACTTGAAGTACTTCTATGCTGGATGGATGATAAACCTTTGATCCCCGGCAATAAATATTTATTGCAGCACAACAGTAAACTCGTACGCGCTATCATACGTGAAGTTGAGTATAAATTAGACGTAAACAGTCTTCAAAAGCAGCCTGTCGGCGGTAATGTTCGGCTAAACGAGGTTGTAAAAGCCACCATTAAGACCGCAGCGCCACTTGCCTTTGATAGTTATGAAAAGTTAAATGCAAACGGCAGCGCGGTGCTCATTGATGAAACAAGCAATAGCACTGTTGCCGCGGTGTTGTTTCAATAACAAACCATGAACGCGAGTCAAAAACATGCTAAAGTGATACTGGCTGGTGCTGGCCCAGGTGATCCCGAGCTGATCACGCTTAAACTTCAAAAGCGCCTACAAGAAGCGGATGTAATTATAACGGACCGTCTTGTTAATCCCTCTATTATCAGCAGTCATGCAAAAAAAGATGCAGTGGTTCTGTTTGCAGGTAAGCAAGGTTACAATGATGAATCAATAGCACAAGAGACGATCAATCAATTGATCGTTGAAAATGCGCTTGCCGGAAAGACTGTTTTAAGATTAAAAGGCGGTGATGTTGCTTTTTTTAGTAATGTACTGGATGAATTAATTGCCCTTCAGCAACAAGACATTTCTTTTGAAATCGTTCCGGGTATTACCGCTGCTTCCGGAGCATCTGCGTATTCAGGAATTCCATTGACGGCAAGAGGTTTTGCGCAGGGTGTTCAATTTATTGCCTTCAATCCAAATCATAGCCTGACTGAGGATCATTGGAAATCCATTGCTGCATCCCCCGATACGCTCGTCTTTTATATGGCAGCAAAGAATATTATTGAACTGGCGAATAGTTTGATTCGTTTCGGAATGCAACCGATCAAGCCAATTGCAGTCATTGAACAAGCAACAACGATACACCAACATATCCATATCAGTACGGTCGAAAAATGCGCCAGGGAGTTTTTTGATAAGACTTTTAGCTCGCCTTCATTAATAATTATTGGAGAAGTAGTAGAGTTGCATGAAAAATTCAAATGGTTCAATTCGGAACCGGCGGGAACTGTATTTCAGCCACTCAATAGCGTTGCGCCATCGCAGTAAAGGCTTCCCGCGGACGGCGCCAAGATTTCGCCGCGTTCGCCGCGAGAAACTACGACCGTTGGTGACGGGATTATTTTTCTGTTAGTACCGCCTGCTCCCGAAACACCTTTGCATACTCCACGAAATTCTTTGCCTGCTGCAAATATCCTTCAGCAAATTCCTTTGACGGGGCGTTATCATTCATTCGCATGACTGAAGTTTTCAAATCTTCGCTGGAAGTATAAAGACCTTTACCGGTAAAATGAATATCGAAGTCTTTCAGAATACCATGCTGAGTATTACACTGAACGCCCTGCTGCAATAACAGCGCTTTAGCGGTATGAATGTGTCCGGAATAAGCATGATAAATACTATCGGCCCATTTCCCGGCTGCAAAACATTCTTCACTCGCCGTGATCTTTTCCTCCGCTTCCATGATCAATGTTGAGATAAGATCGATCATCACCCCCGCACATTCGCCAACGCCGATTGCAGTCGCGAATTTCTCCTCCTGTCCCCAGTCGATGTAATCTTCGGCTTGTAATGTTTCGAGACTGGCAAGAGGTTTTAATATATCATAGTAATAACGGTCACCACGGCGCTGACTATAATCAAGAAACGATTCGTTTGTGTTGTTTTCTTTGTAGTCGTTTAATACGAGACGCAAAACGTCGGGACCCCTTTTACTTGGTACTTTAATAACCTTGTCGGCGATGCGCCCCTCACCGCTGCCTAATACGCCACCACCGATCAATACTTGCAAAGCCGGCAATACTTGTCCTTTTGCCTTTAATGAACTGCCATGAAATCCTATTGATGCCATTCCATGTTGACCACAACTATTCATACAGCCACTTATCTTGATCGCTATTTCTTTGTTGTATAAAAATTCGGGAAATTCTTCTTCAATTACTTCGGACAAAGCAATTGCTGTACCCGTACTATTGCTGATTCCAAGATTACAGGTATCCGTGCCCGGGCAAGAAGTTACGTCGGCTGTGCTTCCAAAACCGGCCGCCGCCAACCCTTCCTCAGTTAAGACACCATAGACATAAGACAGGTCGGGTTCTTTCACGAAGCGAAACTGCAGTCCCTGGTTAATTGTTACCCTGATATCATTAGCTATGACACCGGCTAACTTATCAATCAACCGCCGGCTCGTGTCAGAACTTATGTTGCCATTTGCTACACGGACGTAGATCCCATAGTATCCATCCTGTTTTTGTTTGAACACGTTTGTTCTTTTCCAACGTTCAAATTCAAAGGGATTAAAAGCAGCAGTTGCAACGGACCGAACTGGAGATTCATGACCGTTTAATCCGGCCATGTCAACCAACCTGGTTTCACCTGTATTGATCTTATAGCGTTGTTGTGTAAGCGCGAGCTGTTCTTGTTTAACCAGCTCATTGAATGAATCGATACCGATCTTTTGGATCAGAAATTTGATCCTTGCTTTATGGCGGCTATTGCGTTCACCATAACGATCAAAAACGCGCAGCACACTTTCTATGTAAGGAATAAGCAGATCTTCTTCAAGAAATTCAAATACCGGAACGGCCAGTACAGGTTGGGCGCCGAGACCACCGCCAACAACAATTTTAAACCCACGGATCGCTTTTCCGTTTTGAATTTGAATTCGCGGAATCGCGCCGAGGTCATGCATGAACGTTAGCGCTGTATCCTTTTCACTACTGCTAAAAGCAATCTTAAACTTGCGTCCCATCTCCTGGCAAACAGGTTTGCGCAAGAAGTATTCGAAGCAGGCATGAGCGTAAGGTGTCACATCAAATGGTTCATCAGGATCGATGCCTGCAAGATCAGACGCGGTAATATTTCTTACTGTATTGCCACAAGCTTCTCTGATAGTGATATCATCTTTATCTAATTCTGCCCAGAGTTCAGGCGTGCGGTCAAGACTTACGAAATGAATTTGTATATCCTGACGGGTGGTCAAATGAAGATTGCCCGTGGAATATTCATCCGATACGTCAGCAATGCGGCTCCATTGCGCCAACGTCATCTTTCCATAAGGCAACTTGATACGAACCATTTGCACACCTTGTTGACGTTGGCCATACACGCCACGCGCTAAACGAAGACTGCGAAATTTTTCATCCGGAATTTTTCCGTCGCGGAACTCACGAATTTTTCTTTCGAGTTCAATAATGTCTTTTTCAACAGCTGCCTTGCCATTGGTTGTAGCTACATGTTCTAACTCTGTCCGAAAACTTTGCATGACGATAATTTAGGTAAGCAAATGCTGGCAGCGATCGTTAAATAACCTACTTTTTTAGTAGACTAATCAGAATGTAAAAATAACTGCCAATCGCTGTTTGATCAAAAATATCTTACCGAAACCGGAAAGAAGTTGCAACTTGAAACAAGCGTTAGTTGGATTATGTTGAATGATAAATGTTGTATGTAAAATGATACACCTCGCACGCTGAGCTGAAGCGAGCGAACCCAAATAGGCATTCCGAACCACGAGCGGAATCAATTATTCCAATAGTTTTGAATTATGAGTGAGTTAGTTGTAACCAAACGCACCAATAGCAATAACGCTGATTTTGGGAAATTGATCAATCATCTTGATCATGAATTATGGAATGAATTGAAGGAAGACCAAGGCACGTACGATCAATACAATAAGGTGCCCGATTTGCCGACGGTGGTATTAATTTACGCGGACGAAGTTGCTATTGCATGCGGCTGTTTCAAGCCATTTGATGATCATACGGTTGAGATTAAGCGAATGTTTGTAGAAAAAGATTTTCGCGGCAAAGGAATTTCCAGGATGGTATTGAATGAACTGGAAAAATGGGCGCGAGAAATTGGCTATCAGTTCGCGATCCTTGAAACAAGTATTCATTTTACAGTAGCCCGAACGTTGTATGGTCAGTCCGGATATAAGATAATAGAAAACTATGCACAGTATGCGGGTTTGGAGGAGAGTGTTTGTATGAAAAAGGAGTTATGATATAAAATCGTCTTTGCTCTCGAATTGTAGCCCCATCTGTTTCTCGTGGCGCAAAGTTGACGCCGCGTACGCTGCGAGAAACCAAAATCAAGGGTGATAAGCTTTAGTATCACTATGCCCCAAATCTTTACCCGGGGCAACTACATCACGAATTAATTGCTTCAATTCTTTTATCTCAGGGAATCCGCCATATTCTTTCCTGTCAAAGATTTTTTTATCCTCGATTTGTATCGAGTAGCGGCCATTGATCTCGCTTGGCAAGAGCGTAACCCCACGGATCTCTCCTTCGAACGTTGTAAGGAATTCCTGCGCCATGTATGCGGCGCGTAGTAGCCAGTGGCATTTCGGGCAGTATTCAATAGTCAGTAGTGGCTTCATCGGACTTAATAAACAGTTGTTAGGATTATAAAATTAAAACTCATTAGTCCACAAATTTAGTAGGAAAATCGGTATGTTTGCTTTTGCCGTTTGTATCGTAAATGATAAAGTGGATCCGATGTTTAACTATGATTCTTTTCTTGCGAATAAGCTACAACAGTTAAGGGATACTGGTGCCTATCGTTACTTTCTCGAAGTAAACAAAAGCGCGCAACATTTTCCTTATTTCCATTACGCCGGCGAAAATGGAGTCCAACGGTCAGCGATCAATTGGTGTAGCAATGACTATCTCTGTATGAGTACAAAGGAAGAAGTCATTGCGAAACTTGGATTTGTTACACACCGAAGTGGTACGGGAAGTAGCGGTACAAGGAACATTTCGGGTTCAACAGTTCATCACAAAGAATTAGAAACAACACTCGCGAACTGGCATAAGAAAGATGCGGCTTTATTATTCAATGGAGCTTATGCAGCCAACGTCACAACACTGCAAACGCTAAGTCGTCACATACCCGGGTTGGTATTTGTTTCTGATGAAAGAAATCATGCATCGATCATTGAGGGAATGCGGGGATGCAAGAATCCAAAAATGATCTTTCGACATAATGATACGGCGCATCTCGAAGAGATCCTTTCATCGCTACCGGCTGAGCAGCCTAAGCTGGTTGTATTTGAATCGGTTTATTCCATCCAGGGAACGGTTGCACCAATCAGAAAGATTGTTGCCCTCGCTAAAAAATACAATGCGCTTACTTATGTTGATGAAGTGCACGCGGTCGGATTATACGGAGAAACAGGTGCGGGTATCTTTGAGCAAGAACGACTGCAAGATCAAATTGACATTCTGAACGGCACTTTATCCAAAGCTATAGGCGTCTTTGGCGGTTATATCGCGGCATCAGCAACAATCATCGATTTCATTCGAAGTTATGGCAGTGGCTTTATTTTTACGACTTCGCTGCCACCTGCCGTTTGTAGCGCGGCTAACAAAAGCATTCAGTTAATTCAACAAAACAATTCCTGGAGAAAAGAATTCCATAATAATGTTCGGCTCCTGAGGCAGGCATTTAAAGAATACGAGGTACCGTTTTTACAAAATGAATCTCATATCACGGCCGTTCTGGTACCAGGCGCAAAACATTGCCGCGAAGTAGCAAATGAATTATTGCATAAGCAATCTGTTTACCTGCAACCGATCAACTATCCAACTGTACCGGAAGGAGAGGAATGTTTACGAGTGATAATTACAGCCAAACACGAGACGCGACATATCAACCACCTGGCATTTAGTATTAGCAAATTGATCCATGAGGGAAAAGAATTGCCCGAAGACGTGGTGTTGAATTCAATATGAATATGGAAACAATGAGGTTAATTGGAAGGGGATCGCGTTTATCGCTGCTTCAATTGGAAATTGTCAGGCAAAAAATTCAATCGGCAATTGACAATGTAAACGTCCGGATCATTACCCGCGAGAGCAGGGGCGACGCTTTGCAAAATATTCCTTTGCATACGGTCGAAGGAAATGACTTTTTCACCCGCGACATTTTTGACGCCTTAATCAATGGTGAAGCGGATATCGCGGTGCATTCATTGAAAGATATGAGCACTGAACATTTTTTTGGCTCCAACAAGTTTGCAGTCGTTGATCGCAACGACACCCGTGACGTAGCAATCTTAAGTCCACGGGTAAAAGATAAGATCGAAAAAGGCGAAGCAGTAGTAATTGGCACTTGTTCACCGCGGCGTGAACAGATGGCTGTTGAGTTTTTAAGAAAAGCACTTCCACAGCTTAATAAGAATTTCCAGGTCACAACAAAAGACATCCGCGGCAATGTGGACACCCGACTTCGAAAATTGGACAATGGTGAATACGACGGCATTATCCTCGCGACTGCCGGATTAAATCGTTTATTAAGCAACAACGATGATGCTGCATTGATAAGACCATTGTTACACGGCAAAGTGTTAATGTTATTGCCCTTAATCGAATGTGTACCCGCTCCTTGCCAGGGTGCCATTGTTATCGAATCATTACCGGAAAATAATAAGGCGCTGGCTGTAATAAATAAGATAAATGATGTCTCATTGATGAAAGCTTGTGCGGAAGAAAAATGGACGGCGCGGCAATATGGCGTCGGGTGCTTGCAAAAATTCGGGGTTACCACGATCAAGTATGGTAGCCGTGAGGTATTATATGCAGCGGGCAAAGACAGCGAAGGCACCATCTTTACTAAATGGACCGGATTGCCGGAAGTAGATGTTGCCGATAAGAATTTTTTTAGTACCACAGATTTTATGGGTGATTTTTTTCAATATGAGTATAACACTAATGAATTAAAAATAAATGAGCCAATTGTATATGTTGCCAACTATAAAGCAGCCGAACAGAAGCAGGTAATTGATCAACTAAGAAACAAGAGACTGTGGGCTGCCGGAACAAAAACCTGGTTCGAACTTGCCAAAAAAGGACTTTGGGTAGAGGGTTGCGCGGATGCTTTCGGTCTTGAATTCTTACAAAAGCCCTGGCAAATGCCTTTGCTTGATATTTCGATTACAGACGTTGCGGTGTTGACAAGTAATGAAGCGGCCGACATCTGGCGGGCAAAGAACTGGAACGCTTATGGCACCTATTCTACGGCTGAAAAACATCTGGACTCAATAAAAGACAAGATCAGGGCTGCAGATACGGTCTTCTGGACAAGTTTTCGGCAGTATCAACAATACAGAAATGATGTGAAAAAGGATGTTCAGCATCTGTGTTCATATGGTGAAACAGCGGAGCAGTTCAGAGCCGCCGGTATCGATCCAATTATATTTCCCAATTTAAAAGCGTTTCAGCAATGGAGACAAACTTCTATCCGCTCACACAGCGTCGCCTGAGAACGGATGAACATATTCGTGAATTGACAGCAACGGTCAGGCTATCCCATAAAAATTTTATTCAGCCGGTGTTTGTTGATGAAGCTATCTCGTCTCCAAGAGAAGTAAGTGGGTTGGCCGGCGTAAAGGTCAATACGATAGATTCAATCTTAGCAAATATCGACTCGGCATTACGAAATGGTATTCGCAAGTTTCTTTTGTTTCCCGTACCAGCGGATAAGAAAGAGAAGGATTTCGATTTTTCTTTTGCTGTCGATGTTATCAGAAAAATCAAAAGCAGTTTTGGAGAAGAGGTGTGGATCGCTTCGGATGTATGCTTGTGTAGCTATACAACGCATGGCCATTGCGGGATTCTGAATCCGGATCAGTCGCAATTGTTAAACAACAAAACAGTTGACGTATTGAGTTATTACTCGTCCCTGTTGGCGAATGCGGGCGCCGATTGCATTGCACCCAGCGATATGATGGATGGACGAATCAGTGCGATCCGCAATAATTTGAACGCTCTTGGTTTTGAGAATGTCACCATTATGAGTTACGCTGCGAAATTCAGTTCACAGTTTTATGGCCCATTCCGCGATGCATGTCATTCAGCTCCTAATTCAAATGGTTTGAAGAATAGAAAGAGTTACCAGATCTCTCCTTTTAATCCCAATGATGCAATCGCCAGCGCTTTGCGTGATGATAACGAAGGTGCCGACATTCTAATGGTGAAACCGGCCACTTTATATACTGATATTATATCGAAATTAAGGCAACAGACTTTAAAACCGTTGGCGGCCTATCATGTCAGCGGTGAGTATGCTGCGATCGAAGCACTAGCAGAGAAAGGTTTATTGGATCGCCGTGCCGCACATCTGGAAACATGGGCAGCGTTACAAAGAAGTGGCGCCGACATTATCATTTCCTATGCGGCGTTTGAAGCAAAAGAATGGATTGAAGCTGCGGAAATTTAAAATTTAAGTAATGAAGGACCAGCCAGGAAATAAAGCGTTGATAAAACAGGCAAAGGTGGAAGGGAAGAACCAACTATACCCGGTGTTTTTAAAACTGGAACGGCTAAATGTGCTTCTGGTAGGTGGAGGAAACGTCGGATTGGAAAAATTAAATTCTGTTTTAGCTAACTCACCAGCGGCTAATGTTACTATTGTCGCGCCCTTTATTAAAGATGAAGTAAAACAGCTTGCGGCAAAACATGCTTATTGCCGGATCGAACAACGTGAATTTGATGTTACGGATCTGGAAGGAAAAGATATCGCCATACTCGCTACGGATAATCGCTCGTTACACGAACAGATCAGGGTATTGGCAACTGAAAAGAGTGTATTATTAAACGTCGCTGATACGCCGGAGCTATGTGATTTTTATCTTGGAAGTATAGTTCAAAAAGGTGATTTAAAAATTGCTATATCGACCAACGGTAAATCACCAACCATTGCCAAACGTTTTAAGGAAGTAATCGATGATTCTGTGCCTGCGGAGATCGATGAAGTATTGCAGAACATGCAAACGATCCGGCAGGACCTTAATGGCAGTTTTGATGAGAAGGTCAAACAATTGAATGAACTTACACGACTGCTCGTAGCGAAACAAGTTACGCTTGATGTGCTCAACCGGCCCGAGCAAAAGAAATGGCCGGTGATCGTTAAGTGGTTGTTGTTCGCATTTGTATTTATGATCATTGGGCACACAATCTTATCATACGTGCCCTTTAAAAGCATTATTGACAATTTCCGGACGATTCCCGATGCTATCGATAAAAAAGCATTCCTGCTGATGCTTGTAACGGGGTTTCTTGCGCAACTTACGGATGGCTCGCTCGGAATGGGATATGGCACGATCTCAACAACAGTGTTACTTGCTTATGGAGTTTCACCGGCAATCGTCAGTAGTCGTGTTCATGCAGCACGGGTTTTTTCGAGTGGCGTATCGGGTTACAGCCATCATCGATTTGGGAATATAAATAAGAAATTATTTAAGACACTGGTTATCCCTGGTATTATCGGTGCAGTTATCGGCGCTGCACTCGCATTCATTGGAAAAGATTATTCTGACTGGGTTCGTTTGCCGCTCTCGATTTATACACTTTACCTCGGTTATTTTATTTTCAAAAAAGCATTTCGTAAAAAGAAGGAAAAAGAGAAAGTCAAGAAAGCGGGCTGGCTCGCTGCAACCGGTGGTTTCCTTGATGCGTTTGCAGGGGGTGGCTGGGGTACATTAGTGACTAGTACATTAATGTCGAAAAGAAAAAGCCCGCGTTATGTGATCGGCTCTGTTTGTCTCGCTGAATTTTTTGTTGTGTTTGCAAGTTCAATCACTTTTTTTATCCTGCTTAAAAGTCTTCCGATATGGGAAGTTGCGGGTTTGATCATCGGTGGAGTGATTGCGGCACCGATTGCAGCAAGACTCGTTGGTAAACTACCCATCAAAACCATGTTTGTGATTGTGGGAAGTTTTGTAGTACTCGCGAGTCTGAATACTTTCTGGAAAGCGATTTCACATTTACTTTAATTAATAATGGTAACAATCGAAAATAAAATAGAAATTTTTTAGTCTATTAAATTGGTAGGGTATTAAATTTGCCCTACATTTGATCAATCAATACTTATGAAGAAGCGAATCGTGCATATAAGACATCGGTTGAACTATTCCATGCAGCGATGTTGTTGATACCCTGAAATAAGCTTGCCATAGTTATAAAAGCAGTAACAACTGCTAACGGATAACTATTGTCATCACATTAACCAGGAAATAATGAAAAGGATTTTATTAACGACGATCATTGGATTTAGTTTAATCAGCCAACAGCTTTCGGCACAAGACAACTCGACGATTGAAATTTCGGGACGTGTTACCGATCAGGAAAAGCAACAACCATTACCGGACGTCAGTGTACAGGTTAAAGGAACAGTTGCCGGGGCGGTAACGAATTCTTTGGGAAATTTTGTTTTACGTACAAAAACACGCTTACCCTTTACCCTTGTTTTTAGTTCAGTCGGATTTAAACCACAGGAATTGGAAGTAAAAACACTGGGATCGAATCTACAGGTAGAACTGGTAACACAAACCGTATTAGGCAATGAAGTTGTCGTTACAGCGAGCCGGGTCGCTGAAAACATTTTGAAATCACCTGTAGCCATTGAAAAATTGGATATAAGGGCAATCAAAGAAACTGCGGCTCCAGGATTTTATGATGCTTTAGAGAATGTAAAGGGCGTGCAAATGACAACATCGAGTTTGACATTTAAAGTGCCGAATACACGCGGATTTAATATCCCGAACAATTTTCGCTTTATGCAGTTGGTCGATGGAGTAGATATGCAGGCTGCCACCTTAGGTGTGCCCTTAGGCAATGCGATCGGTCCGACTGAACTGGATATTCAAAGTATCGAAATAACCCCCGGCGCTGCTTCGGCTTTATATGGTATGAATGCGATCAATGGAATGGCAAATCTTCTGACCAAAGATCCGTTTGTTCACCAGGGACTAAGCATTTATCAACGTACAGGTATCAACCATGTTGACGGGATCGATTACGATCCCTCGATTTTGACTGAATCAGCTATACGTTACGCAAAGGCATTTAATAACCGGTTTGCATTTAAGGTCAACCTCAGTTACATGCAGGGAATTGACTGGCGGTCAAACACGCGTCTCGATCAAAATATCAACAATTTAAAAAGTGCTAACCCCGGATTTCCTTCTCTGAATGGAGCAGCGAATGTCGCCTTTGATGGTTGGAATAAATATGGAGATGATGCCCTGGCAGGAAGTAACGTTGTTTCAATCGGTGGTCTGACGATCGACGGTGTGTCCAATAAAACACTTCGCGTGGCGAGGACGGGATATTGGGAAACTGATCTTGTAGATCCCAAGGTTGATAATTTGAAATTCGACGCAGCCTTGCACTATCGTATTCATGATAAGGCTGAGCTTTCTTATTCTTATCGTATTGGCAAACTCGATGGCGTGTTCCAACGAGGGAATAAGATCAAATTAGATAACGTCATCGTGCAAAATCATACCGTCGAACTGAAAGGACCTAACTATGTCGTTCGCAGCTATGTTTCAATAGAGAACACAGGTGATTCCTACAATGTAAAGCCCCTTGCTGACAACCTTGATCTCTACAGTGGTGGTGCTACAGATACCAGGACAGCCACCAGTTGGGGTACGAAATTTAAGAATGCGTTAAATGCATATGGTGCCGCAAACGGTGGCCTTACCGCTTCGAATCTTGCCGCTGCAACACAATATGCGCGCTTGCAAGCTGATGCCAGTCGTGTTCAACCCGGTACGCCTGCGTTCGAAGCATTGAAAGCAAAAATCATTTCGGTCAACAATTGGGATATCAAATCATCTTCAATACCCGATGCACCGGAAACCGGCGGCGCTGCACTGATCCAGAAAAGCCGTTTGTATCATACTGAAGCGCAATGGGATCTTAGCAGCAAGATCAAGGTTTTTGATTTGTTGATTGGCGCCGATGCACGTATCTATGAAGTAATTCCGGATGGAAACAACTTCGTTGATTTCACGCGTCCTATTGATGAACGAAATAAACCAACAAAGGATGGCGACTTTGGAGATAATATTTATTATAAAAAATTCGGAGCCTTTACACAACTGACAAAAACAGTATTCGATGAGAAATTAAAATTGTTTGGCTCAGTGCGATTCGATTATAATCCTGAGTTTGATCCGAAATTCACTCCGCGACTTGCGGCAGTGTATACCGTAAATAAGAATCACAATTTTCGAGTCACCTGGCAACTCGGCTACCGTTTCCCGGCATTGTTTGAGGCTTTGTCTTATGTCAACAATGGAAGAGTAAAGAGAGTTGGTAGCTTATCATATATAAATGAAGGGCTGGGATATCTTGAAAATAGTTATACTCAGCAATCAGTCGTGAATTTTAATGCCGTTGTAAGTGCAGCGGGTAATTCAGACTCCGCTGCATTAGCTAACAGAAACCTGTTGCAATGGGCTAACCTTCCAAAGGCCCGACCCGAAAAGATCAATTCCTTTGAGATCGGTTATAAGAGTGTTTTGTTTGACAATAAACTGGTGATCGATCTGGACGCATATACCAATCAATATGATGGATTCCTTGGACAAGTACAGGTGTTTGTGCCCAGGGGTGAAACAGTTGGTTCAGATGCTGCAGTGTTAGCTATGCTGGATCGGAACAGAGATGCAACGACGGCGACCGCAACGACAGCAGCAAGCAAAGGCCAGGATCGTTATCGCGTATATACCAATGCGAAAAATCGTTACCACAATTACGGCTCAGCTCTCGGGATAACCTATAATTTTTATAAAAAGTACACAGTTAGCGGAAATGTAAACTACAATAAGATGAAGGCGAATAAGGCGGATGACATATTTGTAACCGGATTTAATACACCTGACTGGTCCTCCAATATCTCCTTTGGTAATCGTGAAGTAGTGAAGAACATTGGTTTTAATGTTACCTGGAGATGGCAGGATGCATTTCTTTGGGAAAGCCCGCTTGTTACAGGAAAGGTGTCAGCTTACAGCACAGTTGATGCGCAGGTGACGTTCAATTTTCCAAAACTAAACTCACATTTGAAAGTTGGTGGATCCGATTTGTTCAACCATCGTTATTTGCAATACGCGGGTGGACCAACGATCGGTGCGATTTATTATGCGGCGATTACGATAGATGGTCTATTTAAATAGAGATGCTGAACGCTGAACGCGCAACGCTTAACGCTACTTTTTTGAAGTTTTGACCTGACATTGAATAGGGTCTGATAAATTTTACCACATAGCAGCATAGAACACAATAGTTGAACACATAGGCTATGTGGCAATCTATGTGAAGCTATGTTCCTATTAGGCAGCGGCGTTAAGCGTTTGGCTTTATGCGTTAAGCATTCTTGGGCTAAATTTGCATTCTAAATGTGACCGATGAAAAAAATCTATTTAAGTGATTCCGGTCCTAAAGTTTCGCAGGCTATCTATGGCTTCTGGCGTTGGGAAGATGTGAGTTCACACGGCGCGGCAACAATGGAGCGCATCGTTAACTATTGTCTCGAACTTGGTATCAACACCTTTGACCACGCAGATATCTACGGCGGTTACCAGTGTGAGGAATTGTTTGGTGACATTTTAAAAAAGAAATCCTTTAAGCGGGAAGATATTGTGTTGTTCACTAAATGTGGTATCAATAACCCACATTACAGCCGGCCTGACATTCGTGTGAGATATTATGATACATCCGCTGATCATATAGTAAAGAGTATTGACAACTCCTTGCGCAAACTGCGGACTGATTACGTTGATATCTTTCTGCTCGACCAATTGGACCCTTTGTCTGATCTCGAAGAAACGGCGTTGACGTTGGAAAGATTGAGAGGTTCGGGTAAGATCAGAAATATTGGTGTCGCGAACTTTTCCGTATTTCAGCACCAGTTGCTTGCTTCGTATCTGCGAGTTCCGATCGTAACAAATCATATTGAGTTAAATATCCTGAATACGACTGCCCTTGATAACGGACAATTGGATTATATCAAACAGCGGTATATGCGACCGTTAGCTGCAGCACCGCTGGCAGGCGGGCGAATTGAAAACGGAACGGACCCATTAGCGGTGCGTGTCCATTACAAATTAGAAGAGCTCAGCAAGAAATACAATGCTCATATAGAATCGATCGCTGTTGCGTGGATCGTGAAGTTAGGCGCGTTGCCACTGGTAGGTACTGCAAGCGATCAGCGAATAAAGAATATCGTCAATGCTTTTGACATAGACCTTGAAAGACAGGATTGGTATGAATTATATCATGCTTCGAAAGGAAAAATGGGCACTGTAGACCTCGAATGAGTTGATGTAGTTAAACGAACACACGTTTGCCGCTAATATTACCGTTTTTAAACAAAACATCATTGCATGCAATGTATCTTCGCGTCTCTAAAAGATTTCCCAGGCTATGGCGCAAAGACCCGAAACAAAAGCTATCCGGATACAAACACCACGGACAGATCAGAAAGAACATGCAACTCCGATATTCTTAACAAGCAGCTTTACTTATGATTCCGCTGAGGAAATGGCATCGGCCTTTGCAGATGATACGCTGGATATAAATATTTATTCGCGTTTCAAGAATCCAACTGTTGATGAATTCATTTTGAAAATGGCTTCGTTGGAAGGTGCTGAGGATGGTGTGGCAACTGCAACCGGAATGGCTTCCATCTTTGCTACTTTTATGACTTACCTGAATGCGGGCGATCATATCATCTCTGCATCTGCAATATTTGGTTCCACTCATACGATCCTCACCAAATATTTACCCAAATGGGGAATTGAATATTCTTATTTTGATTTGACAAAACCCGAAACGATCGAAGGGTTGATCAAAAAGAAAACAAAATTGCTGTACCTGGAAACTCCCAGCAACCCCGGACTGGATATCGTCGACATTGAATATGTCTCATCAATTTGCAAGAAGCATAATATACTGTTAGTCGTTGATAACTGCTTTGCGACGCCTGCAGTGCAGCAACCGATTCGCTTTGGCGCCGACTTGGTATTGCACTCTGCAACAAAATTTATCGATGGACAGGGAAGAGTACTTGGCGGTATTGTAGTCGGAAGAAAAGAATTAATCCAGCCCATCTACTTGTTTATCCGCAATACCGGGCCCTCGATGAGCGCGTTCAATGCATGGGTATTGACTAAAAGTCTTGAAACCTTGTTTGTCCGAATGGACCGGCATGCAAGTAATGCAATGACACTTGCTAAGGCATTGCAGCAACACGCGAATGTAAGTCGCGTTAAATATCCGCTTCTTGAAGATCATCCACAATATAACATTGCAAAAAAACAAATGAGCACCGGCGGAGGACTGGTAAGCTTTGAATTAAAAGGCGGAGTCGATAGTGGCCGGGAATTCCTGAATGCTTTAAAGATGAGTTCAATGACCAATAATCTTGGCGATACCCGTACCATTGCTTCACATCCTGCTTCAACGACTCACTCAAAACTAAGTGAAGATGAACGAAGCGCAGTAGGGATCACTCCGGGTTTAATACGGATTTCAGTCGGCCTTGAACATTCGACCGATATCGTTGAAGATATTCTCCAGGCGCTCGATAAGAGTTAGACTTGTTTCTTCTTCCGTTTTTCTAATTGCTGCAGTGTCGCACGTAAGTCTTTTGGCAAAGGAGCTTCCAGGTCAAAGGTTTTACCATGTGTATCAGTAAACTTCAATTTCCAAGCGTGAAGTGCGAGTCTTCCAAGGATCGGTCTTTCTGTTTCTTCGTTTTTTGAGAGTTTGAATTTACTCTTGAAGGAAGAAAGAAAGACAGGTTTTCCATCGCCATAAATTTCATCGCAAACGATCGGGTGTCCAACATCTTTCATATGCACGCGGATCTGGTGCGTCCGACCGGTGTATATTCTGAACTGCAACCAGGAGTAAACACTAAAGTCATCGATGACTTCGTATTCGGTAAGTGACGGTTTGCCGCGCTGATGTATCATCATGACGCCTCTTCTCACCGTATTTTCTGCGATTGGTTTATCTATGCTTCCTTTTTTATTGATGAGCGATCCCAATACAAGGCCAACGTATATCTTTTCCGTTTGCCGCTCACCAAATTGAATGGACAAATGCCGGTGCAGTTCTTCATTTTTGGCAAAGACAATTACCCCGCTGGTGTCTTTATCGAGGCGATGAACGGTGAATATGTCCGGATACTTTTCCTGCAACAAGGTTTTTAGTGAAACATCTTTGCCCTCCCGATCGGGAATCGATAATAAACCTGAAGGTTTATTCAATGCGATGAAGTCGTCATTTTCAAAAATCACCAGATCGCTTAACCTCATAAATAATTTTCAATCGTTGTCAATATTTCTTGCGATGCAATCACAATCTCAGCGACTGCCTTTTCCGAAATATTTTAGATCCCTGACTTCTTTCTCAGTCAGGAAACGCCATTTGCCACGGTCGATGTTCTTTTTTGTTAATCCTGCAAACATAACGCGGTCGAGATTCCGGACATCGTAACCAAGATGTTCAAAAATCCGTCTCACGATCCTGTTTTTGCCGCTATGAATTTCCAAACCGATTTGTGTTTTGTCTTTGGCGTCAGCATAAGCCAGCACATCTACACTTGCTGGTCCATCCTCAAGGGTAATTCCTTTTAATATTTGATCGAAGTCTTTTTTATCAAGTGGTTTATTGAGCGTGGCGTGGTACACTTTTTTTATTTCATTGCTGGGATGAGAAAGTTTTTGTGCGAGTTCACCATCATTCGTAAACAATAATAAGCCGGAGGTGTTTCTGTCGAGTCGTCCCACGGGATAGACCCGCTCTTTCGTTGCACGATGAATAAGATCTAAAACAGTTTTTCGTTGCTGTGGATCATCCGTAGTGGTAATGTAATCTTTGGGCTTATTCAGTAAAATATAAACGAGGTTCTTCGCCAGGAACACTTTCTTTCCATTCACTCTTATTTCATCCTTTGCAGTTACTTTATGGCCTGGCTCGGTAATCAATTGACCATTTACTTTTACCAATCCTTTCTTCACCATCTCAGCGGCTTCCCTGCGGGCACACACACCGGCATGAGCAATGTATTTGTTCAACGGCATTTCGCCAGTGGGAGCGGGCTTGGGGATGACCGGTTCTGTCACGTGAGTGTTGTCTGCCCGGGCGCGTGATTCGGATCGCTTCTTATCAAAAAACGCTTCCCTTTCTTTTTTCCACTCGCGTTTTTCTTTTTTGAATTGTTCCTTGATAGCGGCATTGCTTTTTTTTGTCGCGAACTTGCCGAAGTTATTAGTTGATTTCTTCATGGAGAGTTGCTGTTTTCCAACAGTAACGGCAAAAGTAACTAAAAAAGCCCGCCTCTTTCGAAACGGGCTACAATATTCAGAAGCGTTATACACTAAATTTCTTCAGACTTTTTCTTCTTCGGATGGTCTTTTCTATGCTCTTTCATTTTTTCCAGCTGTTCCTTTGTAAGAATCGATTTCAAATTCTCCTTACGTTCTTTCATCAACTGCTTTATCTGCTCTTTCTTTTCATCATCCTTTAATGAATTGTTTTCCCGGATGGCCCGCATTTTTTCAGACATAATTTTATGGTTGTCGGCCAGCTTTGCCATTTGATCATCGGTAAGGTTGTATTTTTCTTTCAGTTTCGCACGTCTCTTTCCTTTCAATTCGGACCCGCGCGCATCACGTGCAGCTTTATATTTCTGCATTTCCTTTTGTTGTTCGGGTGTCAGGATCGATTGAAATTTAGCCTGGTGATCTTTGCGCAGGGCTTCGATCTTTTCGTGGTATTCTTTTGGCGAAAGGCCATCGTTTTTTCTTAGTTCGTCCATCTGTTGACGCATGTCGCGTTTCATGCTTTTCAACTTCGTCATTTGCTCATCGGTAAGATTGAGATCCGCGATTTCTTTTTTGTTGAACATCTTTGGTTTTTCAACGGGCTTCGACTGTTCGCGTTTCCGGTCGGGGATCTCCTGGGCTTGTGTTGCGGCCGCAGCCAACAACACAACTACCATTGATAGGATTAATTTTTTCATGGTTATTATTAAAAATTTGAATTTGAAAGGTTTTCGCAGCATTAGCAGCGAGTCTTTAAAAGCGCCGCGAGAAGCGTTATTCACCGCATGCGCCGATAACCGATTACAGACCGCCAACGATGCCTGAAGTTTAATCGCATTCCGTAAAGAAAATCAAATGGTGAAATCGACGGATGAACGGCTTTAACTTATCTCTTTATTGGCTAATTGTCCGCAGGCAGCATCGATATCTTTTCCACGACTACGGCGAAGCCTTGCATTTACTTTGTGTTTAGCGAGATATCCCATAAAAGCCTCCACTTTCTGTTCGCCGGGCTTTTCAAATTTTGCAAAATCAATCGGATTATACTCTATTATATTAATAAGGTCCGCCGGAACCTGCCTGTATATTTTTATTAACTCGTCAGCATCTTTCTGTGAATCGTTAAAGTCTTTGAACAGGATATACTCAAACGTGATTTCATTATTGGTGTGCCGGTAAAAATAATTCAATGCTTCCACCAGCGAGTGAATGTTATTGCTGTCATTGATCGGCATGATCTCGTGGCGTTTTGCATCATTGGCGGCATGTAGTGATAATGCAAGTTTAAATCTTACCTTATCATCGCCTAGTTGTTTGATTTGCTTGGCCACCCCGGCGGTCGATACAGTAATACGGCGCGCACTCATGCCCAGTCCATCGGGAGAAGTAATCTTATCAATTGCTTTTAATACATTCTTATAATTCAGCAACGGTTCACCCATTCCCATGAACACAATATTGCTTAGCTTTTTGGAATACGTTGTCTCGCATTGCTTGTTGATCAGCACAACTTCATCATAGATTTCGTCAAAGTCAAGGTTCCGCTTGCGATCAATATACCCGGTAGCGCAAAATTTACAGCTCAGCGAACATCCGATTTGAGAAGAGACACAAGCAGTATATCTCGATTCAGTGGGAATTAAGACGCCTTCTACCAGGTGACCGTCCCATGTTTTGAACCGGCTCTTGATCGTCCCGTCAGCGCTGTACTGTGTCGCATCGATATGAAGAGCGGGAAGGGTGAACTCATCGCCGAGCCGCTGGCGCAATTCTTTGCTGAGATTGGTCATGTCAGCAAAACTCATCGCTTGTTTTTGCCAAAGCCATTCATATACCTGCTTCGCTCTGAATTTCTTCTCCCCAATGGATTCGAAATATTGTTCCAGGTCAACCAGGCTCATGTATCGTATGTTTCGCTGCGCGGTTTTTGTCATCGTGCAAAGATACCTTGTTTCTCGCGGCGGACGCGGCGATACCCTTTGCGCGCGGCGCGAGAAATGATTTTGGCGCAGTTTCACAACCGTTCAGTTCCCTGTTCAGCAGTACATTTGCTGCTCCAATTGTATTAAATGAACACAGCTTATATAATAGATACCGTTAGAACGCCGGTCGGAAAGTATGGTGGCACCCTGAGTTCGATCAGACCGGACGATCTCCTCGCACATGTTATAAAATCTTTACTTGATCGAAACCCAGGTGTTGATGTCAACGCTATCGAAGATGTAATCGCTGGTGATGCGAACCAGGCGGGAGAGGACAACCGCAATGTTGCAAGAATGGCTTTGCTGTTGGCCGGGTTGCCGGTCACTCTCGCAGGCAACACGGTTAATCGCCTTTGCGCATCCGGGCTACAAGCTATCATGGATGCATCGCGACAGATAATGTGTGGTGATGCGGAATTGATCATTGCCGCCGGCGTTGAAAGCATGACCCGGGCGCCATTTGTGATGCCAAAGGCGACGGCTCCATTTCAACGGAACGTTGAAGTATATGATACGACCCTTGGCTGGCGATTTACGAACAAGAAACTGGCCGCAATGTATCATCCATTCTCAATGGGAGAAACGGCGGAGAATGTCGCGAAGCAGTGGAATATTTCACGGGAAGAGCAGGATATTTTCGCAATGGCTTCACAACAAAAATATTTTGAGGCCCTGGCAGCGGGAAAATGGCCGGGCGAAATGGCACCGATCATTATTTCCACCAAAGAGAAAGATATTTTGTTCGAAGCCGACGAACATCCACGACATAGTACAATGGATAAATTATCTGCATTGAAACCTGCATTTGCCAAAGACGGTACAGTAACAGCCGGCAATTCTTCCGGGATCAATGATGGCGCCGCGGCAATGTTATTGGCAAGCGACTCAGCAGTAAAAAAATATGGATTGAAACCAATGGCGAAGGTGGTATCGATGGCGGTAGCTGGTGTTGATCCATCAATCATGGGAATCGGTCCCGTTCCCGCTACCACAAAAGCATTGCAAAGGGCGGGACTGAAAACTGAACAACTTGATCTTGTTGAATTGAATGAAGCCTTCGCCTCTCAATCCATTGCCTGTGTTCGTGATTTAAATCTCGATATCAATAAAGTAAATGTCAACGGTGGCGCCATCGCAATCGGTCATCCGCTTGGTTGCAGTGGTGTGCGAATATCAACGACGCTGTTGCACGAAATGAAGCGAAGGAATTCGAAATACGGCTTGGCGACGATGTGTATTGGTGTCGGGCAAGGTGCAGCCGTGATATACGAAGGAATATCGTCGTAATATCGAGAATTATTCGCCACGGTTGATTTCATACAATTGTTTTCTAACCAATCTATAGTTGACCGTCACGGCTAAAAAGATCAAAACAATTGCTGCAGCCAAAATGCTCCAGTGAAGCAGCGGGGAAACTTCTGGCTTATCGTTCATTGCAAAATGATAAAAGCTCCATTGTAACATTTCAGCAATTACGAGGGTAACCAACACTATTGAAATATATACCGGTAAAAAACGACCCGATACATTCTTACTCAGCCAGGATGGAGAATATCCAATCGTCAGCAGTAGTTTTAAATTCTCGCGGCTTCGCGCAATGATCAGTTGGAGATAAAACGAGAAAAGCATTAACGCGAGCAAGACAACCATTAAACCAAATATTCCCAAACCACTCAGAATATTTTGAATGAGCATCTTGTTGCGGCCAAGAATATTTCTCTCTTTGTTGACTGAATAGTTTTTTGAATCAAGGAAATTGATAAGATCAGGATTGTTGGCGTCTTTTGTTTTAATAAATATCCGCGCGACTGCCATCGGTTTTTGGGAACCAAATTGTTGATTGGCCCATTGTAGAAATTCAGTGGGAACCAATACCGAGTTCACCCGATCACTAAAGGCGACAATCTTCGCAACGAAAGCCTGTTGTTTACCATTACCGAAACAGGTGACAAGAAAGCGCACATCACTGGCGTTCTTTCTCGAGAATTGCGGCAATGATTGACCGGGGGCGAATACCACATTGTACATCTCGAAAAAATCAGAAGAGAAGATAATCGGCAGAATATCCTGTCCTTCGTGCCAGCTAAACGATGGAGGCAGTGTATCCAGAAAATCATTTTCCAGGCTTTCAATAAAGAACTCTGTTTGAAACGGTAACAGATCACCCGCACTGAGTTGAACGCGAAACTGGTTAGCCATAACCGGTGCGACATCCTGTATGAATGGTTTTGATTTCAACTCATCAATATCTTGTTGTGTGAACATGTTCTTTTCCGATTGGCTGCTTTCTCCTTCCACGTTTTTTGTAGCAGCGATGTAATCGAAACCATTCTTGCGGATATTCGCTTGTTTGGTGAGACGCTGAATATTGATGAACATCTGGAGTGAACACAATAATAACAATACACCCATCCCCAAACCGATATAAGAAAACCATCGCGACCAACGATTGGTCCCTGTCAATAACAATGGTCGTATCAATTTGAATGAAATTGCCACGATGTTTTTATAAATGATATAAGCGCGTATAGGGAAATAGTTCCGATCGTTCCAGGTCTGCAAATATTACTGCCGCATTTCTTGCCCTTGCTTCTTCCAGCAACAACTCCATTGCTTTTTCAGTATTGTTATTGTCAAGATGACTGAACGGTTCATCGAGTAATAAAAAATCAAATGGCTGCAACAAACTTCGAATGATCGCAACCCGTTGTTGTTCGCCATAGGAACAGGTACTGCATTTATACGACAAGCGCTCCGCGACACCGAGGCGCGTTGCCATTTCTAAAATTTTCTCAGCCGGATGATAAGGATTTAACTGTCTTTTGAGCTCCAGGTTTTCCTGAACCGTTTGATCAGGAAAAAGCTTCATGTCCTGAAAAACGATACTCACTGCGTTTTGCCGAAGTTTTGCCAATTCTTCCGCCGGATATTTAGTAATACTTTTCCCTGCATACGCGATCGTCCCGGTGAAATCATTTTTTGTCCCATACAGGAAGTTGATCAATGAAGATTTACCGCTTCCCGATGGCGCTACGATTTTTATTAACTCGCCGTTGCTAAACGACAGATCCTTGCCCCAAACGTCGGAGGTTTGAGTCGCTGTTTTATCGAAATAAACAGGTAAGACCTGCCGGATCTCTAATTGCATAACGACAGTTGCAAACAGGCGCTGCCCGCATGCTGAAATTATTTCACTTTTTTCTTGTCTTTCGGCATCTGAACGATGCTATCCATCTTAATTGGGGTGGAGTCCATGTGCCAATTGTTGATGTTTCGTTTCATGTTTATCGCGATCGAATCACCCAATTGGTTCAATTGTTTCAGACTGTTTGTATTCTTATCGACAAAGTTTATTTCAAAGTCAAATTCGGTCATCTTGTCTTTATAGTCACCACCTTTGCCAACGATATCCTGGAATACCGAATGGACGGCGCCATTGTCAAATCCCCGGTGGGGACGATCGCCGAATTTTTGAAGATCAACATAAATACCAATCGGATGACCGGTGATCTTATCAGCAAAAGGAACATCGCCATTTCCACCAGCGAAGAACTTATCGCGGAATTCAGTTGAATTACTGACTGCAAACCAACCCTTCTGCACGCTGTAGTTGGTAAACCATGCTCCTTTGTTCATTTCTGTTGCAGCGTTCCCCATCCTTTGTTTCAGAAGTCCCGCACCCATATTCAGCAATTTGCGGAACGCGGTCGTATCATTGACCGCCATTGCGAACAGAAAAGTTGGGGGCGTCCTTTTCACCGGCGGTGTGATTATTGGTTTGCCGGCTTGCAATGAATCCATGCCTGAAGGCGTTGGAGCCGCTACCGCAAAAACTATTTGGCCCTTATTGGCGCGTATCAGATCATCGACTTTGATGCCCTGGTCGGCGAGATACATATCAGCGAACACATCCAGGCCGGTTGCCTTCAGAATTTGTCTCAAAGCTTCCGGAGAGTAATTGAACATAGCTACCGCAGCGATATTGGAAGAAGGAATTTGTTTCAGCATGTCTGCCGTAATATTCTGTGGCCTGTTGTTAGCGATGATCTTTGCCATGTCATCATTGAAGTAATGTTTTGTTCGTGCGGTAATTCTACCATTATCGAAATTGACGGACATCGCCGTAACATTATTTTTAAATATCTCCGTGTGAGCTAACGGCAACCTTGCGTAAAGTAAGTCAACGATCTGTTGCCCGGAATTCATCCAGATATGAATATCGCTGTTGTCCTTTATTAAGGAAACAAAACGATCGTCTGTTAAATTGTCGCTGGCTTTAGTGTCGAATGCTTCAATCGCAAACTGCTTTAGACTATCCGCTGGAAAACCGTTTTCATTTTCATCGTCCATAGTACGGCCGCCTTTTTTCATAAAGCGATCGGCAGGAGTATTAGGAGCGCTTGATGCAAATGCAAAACGGGATTTATTCCAGATAACTGCTGACTTGTTGTCTACATTTAAATATGAATAGTCACCGGCTGGCTTTACTTCAGCTTTAGGATGCATTTTCTTCATAAAATTCTCAAATGCCGTCGCGTCCTTTATCGTGCCTTCAGTTATCATGTAGTTGCCTTGTCCGTGTTTTCGGACAAAGAGCATTACATCGGATTTTGTATCCACGCCGGAACTGGAAGGATCTGCCATGATTTGTTCGGACAAGGAATCTCCTTTACTATGTTCATGCATCATCTTAAACCAGGCGCTCTGTGAAATTTCCTGCCAGGTTAACTTTGATGAAAGCGAAGCTCCATTGACATGAACTACCAGCGAGGCATCTTTTGGGATCATCCACCCGGTTGCTACCTGGTCGTGAGTGCAAGAACTAACTATTACTGTGGCTGCAAGAAGGACAAGGATCGAAAGTCGTTTCATGGTATCTTATTTTATCAATTAGTAATCAAAGAGAGGGTCTGAAAGGTCAAAGCTAATTAAAGATTAAATGCGCGCTATGAAAATGACAGTGCTTGCAATTGATCAACAGGAATTGTTTGTTGCTCACCTTTACGCAAATCCTTTACCACGCATGTTTTGTTTTCCAATTCCTTACTACCAATGATGACCGCGAAAGGAATGTTCTTTTTCTCAGCATATTTAAACTGTTTGTCAAACTTTGCGTTTTCGTGATATAGCTCACAGCGAACTCCAATTGACCGCAACTGTTGCATCAATGAAAATGCCACTCTTCCCTCGGCTTCTCCAAGGTTGAAAAATAAAACCTGGGTTCCGTTATGTACACTCGCCGGAAAAAGTTTTAGTTCTTCCATTACGTCATAAATGCGATCCACTCCAAACGAGATACCCACTCCCGGAATTCCCGAAACGCCAAACAATCCAGTAAGATCATCGTAACGGCCGCCTCCACCAATGCTTCCCATTTGAACATCTGCGGCTGTGACTTCGAAAATACAGCCGGTGTAATAATTCAGCCCTCTTGCCAGCGTTGGATCAATATAGATCTTACTGGTAAAAGCCAGCTCGCTGGTGTTGTCCAGTATGAATTCAAGTTCTCGTACTCCTTCGGTTCCGACAACGTTTGAAGAGAAAAGGTTTTTAAGCTCGCTAATAATGGTTTGATTGTCGGGAGATACTGAAACGATTGCCAGGTATTTGTCAACGATCTCAATCTGCGAACTGGTCAACTGCCGCTGCAATAATTCTTGTTTCACCTTTTCAATACCAATCTTATCTAATTTATCAATGGCAATTGTTATCTGCATCATCTTATCCGGCGCACCGCAAACCTCAGCCAACGCGGTCAATATTTTGCGGCTATTAATGCGGATTATTGTGTTCACCTTTAATCTGTCGAAAACGGTAGCATAGATCGTTGCCAGTTCTACTTCATTCAACAATGAATTACTACCGACGATATCGGCATCGCATTGATAAAACTCCCGGTACCTGCCTTTTTGCGGTTTGTCGGCCCGCCACACAGGTTGTATTTGATAACGTTTAAAAGGAAAGGTGAGTTGGTTGTGGTTCATGGCCACATACCGCGCAAACGGAATTGTGAGATCATATTTCAATGCGCGTTCGGTGATGCCGGCTACGTTCTTGCCGGTTAATACTTTTTCAAAATCTTCTTTGGCCAGGTTTTGTTTAGCCGGATTATCGAGTCCGTTGTTCAGGATCTTGAATATCAGTTTGTCGCCTTCTTCACCATATTTGCCCATTAAAGTCTCCAGGTTTTCCATGGCGGGTGTTTCCAATGGTTCGAATCCGTACAATTCAAATACACTGCGAATCGTATTGAAAATAAAATTCCTTTTGCGTACAACTTCAGGTCCAAAATCTCTTGTCCCCTGGGGAACGCTGACAGTAACTTTTGCCATGGGATTATTACATCAATTGGAATCTAACCGTGCCTTCCTGGCGGTTGCCGGAGCATATTTCTCAATAATCGCATCACAAACCCGGTCGATCATTTTGTAAACTTCATGATACGCTGGTTCTTCATGGTACCACGGATCAGGTACATCCATATTTCTTCCGGGATAAAGCTCATTCATCAACAAATCAATCTTCTTTCCGTCGAACCTATCTTTCGCGATATACGCGATCTCATCGATCACGTCGGCTGCCAACGCATAGATCTTATCATAGGTCTTGAAATCTTCCGGTACAAATCTTCTCGAACGCTGTTTGGAAATATCGATGCCATTGATTTTTGCGACCTTTTGCGACAAGCGATGCGGTGGATCGCCGGTATGATAGCCGTTGGTGCCCGCACTCTCAACACTCCAATTGAGTCCCGCTTTGAACGCCTTTTCCTGCAAGATCCCTTCCGCCAGCGGACTTCTGCAAATATTTCCGAGACACACCATTAAAATTTTCATGCACGCAAAAGTAAGCAAATCGATAGAAGCCTTATCGTGGCAGGCGTGATCAAAGTAAAAAGTAAAAATTAAAAACAACTGGTAGGCCGTTTCGAATTCCGTGGGAAATCTTTTTATTCCAAAACTGACAGTCTGACTCCGAGGAAGTGGGGGTGTTTCTTCGCTGCGCCGCCGCGCCGTTGCGTGATACCTGGCATTGTGTTCGCCGCCTGCCTGCTGAAGCGCAGCGCAGACACGGCGAGAAATATTTAAAGGTTCAAGAGGATTTGTTATTGTCAACACAACTTTTTAATCGTTATGGATTTACAATGAAGATCGCATCTTATTGGAGCAATAATATCGTTCAACAGCAATCAAAAATTCAATAATTTGCCTGTGTCGAAAACAGCAGTCATGTTTGAAGAGTACGAAAAGAAAAAAAGAAAGCAAGTATCGATGATGCGGTCGATCATGGATTACACCATGGGAGCCGTTATTCTTGGATTAGGTGTATTATTATTTTTCCATGAAAAATTTCACATTGCTATCACCGATCGCTTATCACCCGGAGCAGTAAAATTGATTGGGGTGCTTTTTGTACTGTATGGGGCATGGCGGCTTTACCGCGGTTATAAAAAAAATTATTTCCAATGAGAGCGGTGCAGCGCGGTTCATTCCTGATCGTTTTGTTTGCTGTGCTGTTATTGTTCAACAGTTGCAGTTCTTACGAAGAAGATAAATTGAAATGGCCGGATACGTACGACAAAGGTGTGATTCAGATTAGTGCGGACGAATCATTCAAGCCGATCATTGATGCGCAGGTGCAGGTGTATGAATCCAACCAGCCGCATACTAAGATCATCGTTCATTACAAGCCGGAAGCCGAATGCTTAAAGGATTTCGGAAACGATAGTATTCGGGTGGTGATTGCGACGCGGGGATTTACGCAGGAGGAAGAAAATTACATCGAAGATTCATTGAAAGTTATTCCTTCTAAGCTGACCGTTGCCCGGGATGCTATTGCGGTTATTGTCAATCCAATGGCTACTGATTCGATGTTTACAATGGGAGAGTTAAAAGCAATCCTGAAAGGTAATTTTACCAAAAAATTAATCCCCGTATTTGACGGCGTCAAGGCAACCAGTACTGTACGTTTTATCGTCGATTCAGTATTGCACAGCGATTCGCTGGCACCAAACACCGCAGCAGCCAGAACGAGTGAAGCCGTAATTGATTACGTAGCGAAAACTCCTGATGCTATAGGTTTTATAGGTGTAAGCTGGATCGGCAATAAAGAAGATTCTTTGCAAACAGAATTTTTGAAAAAGGTTAAAGTTGCGCGGCTGGAAAGCACGGATAAACCGGGAAAATTTGTTTTGCCATACCAGATCAATATTTCAAGCAAAACATACCCGATGGTACGTGATTTGGTATATACCCTGAAGGAAAATCATAAGGGATTAGGAACGGGATTTACGGATTTTTTGGCGGGTGATATCGGACAGTTGATATTTAAAAGAGCTTACCTGGCGCCCGCAATAAGAACGTTTTATGTAAGAAAGGTGAGGCTGGTTGAATAGACAAAGTAGTTATATTTACAATGTAAACTGGAAAACAAAATGAAGAAACTATCGATCACTTTTTTAGCCACATTGTTGATGATTTCAGCTGTTCGTGCCCAGACGCTTGCTGATGGTATAAATGACCTTTATGCAGAACGCGTGAAAAGTGCACGGGCGACTTTTGAAAAATTAATAGCTGCGAACCCTAATAATATTGAAGCAACTTATTGGTTGGGGCAAACATATATTGCCGCAAAGGATATCCCGGGGGCGCGAAACGTTTACTCGAAAGCATTAATGGCGAGTGCCAATGCACCGTTGCTGATCGTTGGCATGGGACAAGTGGAACTCAATGAAAAGAAACAAAGCGAAGCGACCCAACGTTTTGAAGCCGCCATCACGATGACACGCGGCAAAAAAGGAGACGATCCGACGATTCTGAATGCTATTGGTCGCGCCATCGTCAACACTTATACTGATAAAGAAAAGATCGGCGATATCAACTATGCAGTTGATAAGCTTGAGGCAGCCGCCGCAAAGGATCCGTCTAATGCTGATATCTTCGTTAACCTTGGTACGGCTTACCTGAAAGCAAGACCCGGTGAAGGCGGTGGAAAGGCGTTTGAAAATTTCAATAAAGCAATCGCGGCCAATCCAAATTTTGCGGTTCCCTATTATCGCCTGGCAAAACTGTTTGAATCGCAACATAACTGGGAACTGTACGAAAAGTATTTGAACGATGCTATCAGCAAAGATCCAAAATTTGCCCCCGCTTACTACGAGTTGTCATATTATAAGATGAGCAGAAAAGATTTGCAAGCGGCTGAAACCTATGCGCAGAATTTCAAGCAAAATTCTGACCCAGATCCTCAAAATGCCTATTTGGAGGCAAGTATTAAATGGGGCCAGGGTTCAATGGACATGGCAAACAATAATAAAGCCAGCGCAAAAACGAATTTTGATGCGGCCATTGCAATGTCAAAGGATATAATTAATAAATCAGGGGCAAACGCAAAAGGTAAAACGTATAAACTGATCGCCGATGCAATGGTGCAGGAAGGAGATTCTGCCGGAGCCCGGCAATATATCGATCAATATTTTGCAAAAGCGGATCCTGACGAAGTGACCGCGATGGATTACGGTTTAAAAGCCTCTATCTATTCAACCATTCCCGGGCAAGAGGATGCACTTTACAATACTTATATGGAAGGTGTAAAGGCTGATACGATCATTGATAACAAAGTTGAGTTACTGCGCAAGGGTGCCGCTTACTTTAAGGGTAAAGGGATGCGCGAGAAGGAAGGGGATATGCTCGCAAAGATCATTGAAATACGACCCAAGACAAGTATCAACGATTTATTTGACGCGATGAGAGCCTACTATTTCGGACAGGCATATACCAAATCGCTGGATATGGCGGCTAAGATGGTTGAGAAGTTCCCGACCGAGATCTACGGATATGAGTGGACGGTCAATAACTACAAAGTAATCGATTCGAACTATAGTCAAAACAAACTCGTTCCTGCAACGGTCACTTTACTTGAGTTTGCGGAGAAAGACACTGCCAAGTATAAAAAGCAATACATGGCGGCCGCGGGCACCTTGTTGAATTATTATGCTAACGAAGCAAAGGATAAAGACAAAGCAATTGAATATATCAACAAGATGATCGCAATGGAGCCTGAAAATGAAAGTCTGAAAAATATCAAGAAGCAATTAGAAGCTCCCGTGCGCCAACAACCGCCACCGAAACGTACAACAGGCGCAAAAGGAAATTCTTCGTCAATAAACAATAATAAGCGACCGGCAACAAAAGCCAGCGCGAAATAATACGAAAGAGGTTTTACTGAAAAAGTCCTTCATCAATGAAGGACTTTTTTATTGCGGGGGCAGCCTGCCATTTCACAGTTATATTTTAATCGGTAATTTGATGATGCTGTCTTATTTTTGCGAACGGTAAAAATATGATCTATTTACTCCAGGTCAGTTCCGCAAATGATTCAAGTTCCTATCTCCCGGTAGCTATCCAGGTGATTGTTGCTGTAGGTCTTATCGCCGGCTTGATTGCAGTAACACATTTGCTTGGACCCAAACGCAAAACATCTGACAAGTTGCAGACATTTGCCAGCGGCATCGAGTCGCATGGCGATGCTCGCCAGCCGATGGCTATCAAATATTTTTTGACGGCTATACTGTTTGTATTGTTTGACGTGGAAGTAATCTTTTTTTACCCTTATGCAGTAAATTTTAAAGAATTAGGATGGAGTGGATTTTGGGCGGTATTAATGTTTGTAGCATTTTTCTTATGCGGCTTTATTTATATTATTAAAAAAGGCGCATTGAAATGGGAAGATTAGAATTGGTAAAGTTGTGTGGCAAACAAACTGAAGTGGATTCAAGGTGTTGTAGTTGTAGTGGAAACTTTTAAACTGAACAAATGGCGCGCCCGGTATCATATAATGTAAATCAGAAAAAGCTCGAGAATGACATCAGCGTGGGAGCCATGCCTGATGGTCATCAGGGCGAAGGTTTTTTTGCAACTAAACTTAGTAGTGTAATTGGATTAGCCAGGAAAAATTCGATCTGGCCTTTGCCGTTTGCTACTTCTTGTTGCGGAATAGAATTTATGGCGACAATGGGATCACATTATGATCTTGCCCGCTTTGGATCCGAGCGCGTTGGATTCTCACCCCGTCAATGTGATCTGCTGATGGTAATCGGTACGATCGCAAAAAAGATGGGACCTGTTGTAAAGCAAGTTTATCTCCAAATGGCGGAGCCAAGATGGGTAATTGCTGTCGGCGCTTGCGCAAGCAGCGGTGGAATATTCGATACGTATAGCGTTTTGCAGGGAATTGACCAGGTGGTGCCGGTTGACGTTTATGTCCCTGGGTGTCCGCCAAGGCCTGAAGCAATACTGGATGGTGTAATGCGGATTCAGGACCTTGTAGGGAAAGAAAGCTTGCGCAGAAGAAATGGTGAACAATACAAAGCGCTGCTCGAAAGTTACGGGATACAATAATTAATACCGGGATGAAACCGGAAGCATTGGTCGTTTATATTTCAATTTGATCATGGCATTGACCAACGATATCGTCAGGGAAAAACTAAAAGAAAAATTCGGTGAGCAGATAACCGATTTTACCGAGCCTTACGGCATGCTTACTTTTTCAGTTCCAAAAGAGATTAACCTGAAAGTGCTTAATTTCTTATACGACTCCAACGATCTTAAATTTCGATTTCTTACAGATATCTGTGCCGTGCATTATCCGAATAACACCGGTAAGGAGTTGGCGGTTGTCTATCATTTGCACAATCTCGAAGACAATGTTCGCATCCGTTTTAAAGTTTTTACCGAGTCGAATCAACCCGATGTGTACACAGCAACTGGCTTATTTTCGGCGGCAAATTGGATGGAACGCGAGACGTATGATTTTTATGGGGTCAACTTCGTAGGACATCCCAACCTCAAACGCATCTTGAATGTCGATGAAATGGATTATTTCCCCTTGAGAAAAGAATATCCGCTGGAAGATCAGACACGTACCGATAAAGATGATGAGATGTTTGGACGCGGAGGAAGGACGGGATTTGGTAATGAGCGAACGGATCATGGAACAGTGATCGAGGCCGCAAAAAAAGATGAAGGCGAACAGATCGTATAAATTCCTGCGGTGTATTTGCTTTGCAGGACAACATAAAAAGGAAAGCCAGCAATGTCTGAGCAACATATAAAATTACCGGAAGGAAGTATCGAAAAGACAACCACCACGCTGAACCTGGGACCGACGCACCCGGCAACCCACGGCGTATTTCAGAATATCCTTGAATTAGATGGTGAACGCATCGTTTCGGCTGAGCAAACCCTTTCCAGCACAGTGGGATCCGAAGCTTGGAATTCACGTGACTTGAAGTCGC
>JADMIO010634392.1_pt1 | contig 98664 bp, 96 predicted proteins | sample 8958161 | NCBI WGS metagenome assembly JADMIO01 (sample SAMN16585339, study PRJNA669376) | soil metagenome | isolation source: Crop rotation soil | place: USA: Cullars Rotation, Alabama | collected 2011
GACAACTTGTCCACGTGGAATTCTAAGCTTAGGATCCCAATGTGCTGGAAAGGTGTTGCGTGAGGGCTTCTTTGTTGCCCGCTGTCAGGAGGCCATGCTGGTGCAAGATATCTGCTGCTGTAGCGAGTTGATCCGCGTGCTCTGGATGGTTCAGAAAAGCAGTGCGCAAAAAGTTCAGGTCATCCGTCTTCAGGATCTCGGCTTTAAGAGTTCTGACGTATCCTGCTTCAACAATTTCATGGAGCTCCCAATTTTCAAAAATATGCTGTACAGCTTCTTTTATTTTACTATCACAGTTTGAATAAGAGGAATTTTCACCTGGTGCACCAATAGAAGGGCCTAAAAGAAATTCTTCTAGTGGAGTCATGTAATTAATTCCTTTGTTAATTACTTAAATTATAACGTGATAATTCATGAAAAACAATTAAATAACAAAGTACGATTTCTCTAGAAGAAAGTAGATGTGGGATCAATATCTATGAGGATATGGATCTTTCTGGATGTAGAAGCATTCGCACGGAGTGTGGCGAGGCAATCGGAGAGGGGTAAGATGTTTCGAGTCTTAATCAGGAATTGAAAGCGGTAGCGATCCTTGATTTTGGGGTGGCCTGCGGGCAGAGCGGGCAGGATCTCTATTTCAGGAAGGGCTGCTGAGACAAGTGCCTTTCGGAAGTGGGTGATGGCCTCGAGAGTCTCGGTTTCGTCGGGGCCGCTGAAGACTACTTTTGCCAGGCGACAGAAGGGGGGGAAGGAGAACTGCCTCCGCTCCTCAATTTCTCGGGCGTAGAATGTCGGGTAGTCTTGCGCGGCTGCAAGGTGCAAGAGGGGATGCTGGGGCAAGAAGGTTTGTAGGATCACTTCACCTTTCAGATCGGAGCGCCCCGCTCTTCCGGAGGCTTGCGCGATGAGCTGGAACACGGATTCTGCGGAGCGAAAGTCGGGGATCTGTAGAGCTGCGTCTGCATTGAGGATGCCGACGAGCGTGGCTGATGGGAAGTGAAAGCCTTTTGCGATCATCTGTGTGCCGATCAGGACGTCTGCTTTATGTGCGCGGAACTCTTTGAACATCTCCTCGTGGCTGTTTTTTTTCTGCGTGGTGTCGCGATCCATGCGCAGCGTTTTGATGTGAGGGAAGATGGCAGAGAGGCTTTTTTCCACGTGTTCGGTGCCAAAGCCGCGAAATTCCATCTGCGAGGAGCCTTGGCAGGAGGGGCATTGGCGTAGAAGTGGGCTCTGGTAGTCGCAAAGATGGCAGCGCAGTGTGTTTGGCCCTTTGTGGTAGGTCAGGGATAGGTCGCAGTGCGGGCATTTGGCGATGTAGCGGCACTGGGAGCAGATCTGCATGCGGCGGTAGCCTCTGCGGTTAAGCAGCAGCAGCGTCTGCTCTCCTTTTTCTGCTCGATCTTTGATCGCATCGAGCAGGTCTGGGCAAAAGTGGGAGAAGCCGCCTGCTTTATCGAGGGCGCTTTTCATGTCGATGATGCGGACAGACGGTTGTGAGGCGCGGGTGGCTCTTGCCGTGAGGATACTGAGGCTGTACTTTCCTGTTAAGGCGTTGTGGTACGAGTCGAGAGACGGCGTCGCACTGCCGAGGATGACGACGGCATTTTCGAGTTTGCCGCGCATCACGGCGATATCGCGCGCATGATAGGTGGGCATCTCTTCGTTTTGCTTGTAGGAGCTGTCGTGCTCTTCATCGATGATGATCAGGCCTAGGTTCTGTGCGGGGCAGAAGATGGCGGAGCGAGCGCCGATGGCGATTCTGGTCTCGCCGCTCTTGAGGGATTCCCAGGCGGAGCTTCTTTCGCCGAGGCTTTTTCTGTGATGCAGGACGGCGAGCTTGAGGCCGAAGCGCGCGCGGAAGCGTTCGATTGTTTGCGAGGTGAGTGCGATCTCGGGGACGAGGAGCAGCGCGCTTTTGCCCAGATCGAGCGCTTGCTGGATCGCCTGCAGGTAGACCTCGGTTTTGCCGCTGCCGGTGACGCCGAAGAGAAGGTGCGTCTTGAAGGCGCCGCTTTGTAGGCTTTCGTCAATCTGTTCTAGGCTTTTTGCCTGCTCCGGATTGAGCGTCTTGGGCGGCGAGGGGAAAAATTCGGCGTCATCGAGTGCGTCGTCTGCCGTCTCTTGCAGTGTGAGCGCTTTTTTCTTCACCAGCGCATCGATGGGCGAGCGGGAGATCTTCAGCTCTTCGAGGAGCGCTGAGAGAAAGGGTGGTCTTTCGGAATTGAGAATTTTTTCCAGCACGGCGGCTTGTGCGCTCTGTTTGCTTTGCAGCGTTTTGCAAAGCTCGAGCGCGATCTCGCGGGTGATGGCTAAACGGGCGGTCAGGCGCGTTTTCGGTTTGACTTCGCGGCGGACGTTTGGAGGCGTGAAGCATTTCATTGTGCGCTGTAGAGGCGAGCAGTAGTAGCGCGACATCCAGTGGGCGAGTTTCCAGAGCGGATCGGAGAGTGTGCTTTCTGTGATGATGCGATGCAGTGGTCGCAGTTTGGCAAACGCGGAGGCTTTTTTGAGTATCGAGATGGTGCCTTTTCGAAGTGTGTTTCTGACGTAGACCTCGACGCGGCTGCCGATCTGGATGGAGGCGCGAAAGTTCTCGGGAATCTCGTAGTCGAGCGGTTTTTCGAGATTCTGGTCGAGCAGCACTTCGGCTACGCGAGCTTCTGACATAGGGCTTTCCAAAGGGAGCGTTTGAGTAGGGGATCTTTCAGGTAGAGGGAGAGATCGGGGAGAAGAAAGAGGGGTGTTTTCTGCAGATAGCGCTCAGAGTGGCTCGGCACTTCGCGGAAATACTGCAAAAGATTGGGCAGTTGCCAGAGCGTCGAGTCGCAGATGATGACGGTTTTAAGCTCAGGCACGGAGAGAAAGGCTTCCCACTGCTTCTCTTTTTCAATGGGGCTGCACTGGATCAGGCGGGCGCCTCCAAAAGCTACATCGAGCGCTTGTGCGAGATGCTCGAGTAGTTGGCGATGCGGTTCCGACTCCTGATGAAAGAGTAGAGAGATCGAAGCTGCCTGATTGCGTGTTTTCCAGCGCTCGGAGATCTGCTTGGCTTGCTCGTCTTTCGGGATTTCGTCCAAGATACGGAAATGGGGAGAGATTTTTGCAAATAGCCTGCGGAGATCCTCGAAGCGCTCTTGCGTCTGGGGTTGCGGCTTTTCGATGGCTAAGGGAATGGCTACAGGAGGCGCTATCTCCACTTTTGTTATGGGAGGAGGCTCTGGCATCACGGGCGCAGGTGCAGGTGCCGGCGCAGCTTTGGGCGTCGGGGGAGGCTCTGCAAGAACGGGCGCTACCGGTTGAGGTTCGCTTTTCAGGGTGCGGTAGAGGGAGCGGAAATAGTCGCAATCTTCGGCAGATGCGAGAAGCGGCTCTTCGCTTGCACAGGCTTGCCGGATTTCGCGGATCAGATTCAGTGCTTCGCTATTGAGGGCGTCCATGCCAGTCCCTCGAAGAGCACTTCGTGCTGTTTACAGAAGTCTTCAAAGCCTCTTTGGGCAAATCCCTGCTCGATGATCTTTCGCAGCTCCTGGGGGTCGTAGAAGAGCTTCTGGAGGAGCTCTTCAATGCTGCCCTCTCCCAGATGCTGATTGAGTCGTGTGCGCAGCTCGACGAGTGCAAAGAGCGGCGCTTCGCTCTCTTTGCAATCTGAAAAATGCTCGGAGAAGAGTGGGAAAAAGGTGCGTAATTTTTCCAAAATGGAGTCGGAGGCACTCTTGCTTCGACGTACCCTACAAATGATGAGTTGTAAATCTTCGAGGACATGTAGCAGCTCTCCTCCCTTCTGGGTGTTTTCTAACAGGGCTTCGCAATAAATGCAAAGTTTCCTGAGGATTCCCGGCTTCATAACGGGCATTCCGTCCGTTATGTCGGGATAGAGCTGATGAGTGGCTCGCAGAACTTGATGGGGTTTTGCCGAGGAAAGCACTGAGGCGATTTCGAGCGCTCTCGCATATTCATGCAAGATGAATTGAAGGCACAGGGCCTTCGCGGCGGTTTTATCAAGATTCGTTAGTTGTGCTGCGATCATGTGTATAGAAAACAGGACGAAAGGCTATCACACATATCGAATCGTGGAAACATTTATTTTTTAGGCTTCGAGATTGAGTAGAGCGTCTACAAAAGAGACGGGATCAAACGGCTGGAGATCTTCAGCGCTCTCACCTGTGCCTGCCCAGAGGATTGGAATTTTAAACTGCTTTTGGATGGCAATGGCGATGCCGCCTTTTGCCGAGCCGTCGAGCTTAGTCAGCACGATACCGGTCAGAGGAGTAAAGTTGTGGAAGGCTTGCGCCTGATCGAGCGCGTTCTGTCCGACTGTCGCATCGAGAACGAGCAGCGTCTCATGCGGCGCGCCCGGGATCTGCTTGTCGCAGATGCGTCGGATCTTGGCGAGCTCATGCATCAGTTCTGTTTTTGTCTGCAGTCGTCCTGCGGTATCGACCAGCACAATATCGGCTCCGCGCGCTTTTGCAGCGGCCAGAGCGTCGAAGGCAACGGCTGAAGGATCGCTGTTCGGCTGCGATTTGATCAGGTCTGCTCCGATTTTTTTTGCCCAGCGCTCGAGCTGTTCGACGGAGGCGGCGCGGAAGGTGTCTCCTGCGGCGATCACTACTTTTTTACCGTCTTCGGTGTAGTGCGAAGCGAGTTTGGCCAAGCTGGTTGTTTTTCCGCTGCCATTGACGCCGACGATCAGGATCACATGAGGGGTCGTTTTTATTTGAATAGGGGAGGGGGCGGTAAAATAGCTGAGGAGTTCTGTGCGGATGACTTGTAAAATCTGGTCGGTAGGCATTTCCGAATTTTTCCGCAGAAGGGAGCGGACTTTTTCTACCAGTTCGGCTGAAAGGGCAGCGCCGAGATCTGCCTCGTAAAAAAGTTTTTCGAGCTCCTCGTAGGCGGCCTCGTCGATCTTTTTCGAGAAAAGCGTGAGGATCTTCTGGCCGAGGTGCGACCCGATTTTTGTGAAAGGAGATGCAATTTTCTTTAAAAACTTAAACATGGATTTGCCCGAAAAGGCTATTGTAGCAGATAAAGGGCTCGTAAGGCAATAAAATCACCCATTGGGCTGACGTGAAAACTCCCGCGGATCGACGAAAAAAAAGGGCCAATATTTAGCCGCGATATAGGCCCCTTTTTTTTCGTCGATCCCCGGGGTTTTGACGCAGCCCAATGGGGGATTTTATTGTCTTACGAGCCCTAAAAAGGATTGAAGAAAGGATCCTGAATGAATCTCCACGAGTACCAAGCTAAAAAAATTTTGCAGGAGTATGGCATCCCCATGCCCGCTTTTGCTGTTGCGTCAACGGTTGAAGAGGCGAGGAAGGTCGCCAAGGACCTAAAGCTCGAAAAGGCTGTGATTAAGATTCAGGTCCATGCGGGTGGTCGAGGCAAAGCCGGAGGCGTTAAATTCGCCAAGAGCCCCGCCGAGATCGAGTCGTATGCAAAGTCGCTGATCGGTATGAAGATGGTTAATCGCCAGACGGGCCCTGAAGGGGTCGTCGCCGAGAAGGTCATCATCAGCGTGCCTGCGGATATCACCAAAGAGTACTACATCGGTGCGCTGATCGATCGCAACCGGGCAGTTCCCGTTCTGATCGCATCTCCGGAAGGGGGTGTGGAAATCGAAGAGGTGGCGGAGAAAACTCCCGAAAAAATTCTGACGATGCCCTTTTCATTCGATGGCAAGCTGCGCTCCTATCAGCTACTCCGCCTCACGAAATTCATGGGATGGACGGGAGATGTTGCCAAGCAGGGCGCTGCCCTCGCAAAGAATTTGGCCCGCTGCTTCATTGAAAAAGACGCGGATCTTCTGGAGATCAATCCTCTGGTTCTGACACCGCAAAACGAGATCATCGCGCTCGATGCCAAGATGAGCATCGATGATAACGCGCTCTTCCGCCAGTCTGAGGTGGTCAAATTATTCGATCCGACGCAGATCTCTCCTCAGGAGGCGGCGGCTAAAAAGCATGATCTGGCCTACATTGCGATGCATGGCGAGATCGGCTGTATGGTTAACGGCGCCGGTCTTGCGATGGCGACGATGGACATCATCCAGCTCCATGGCGGCGCTCCGGCGAATTTTCTCGATGTCGGAGGCAGCGCGACGAAAGAAAAAGTTGCGGAGGGCTTTAGGATCATTCTCTCCGATCCGAAGGTGCGTGCCGTGCTGGTCAATATCTTCGGTGGGATTATGAACTGCGCGACGATTGCAGAGGGCGTCATTCACGCCGCAAAGGAGCTGAGGATCTCGGTACCCATTGTCGTGCGGCTCGAAGGAACAAATGTGCAGGAAGGCAGACGGCTCTTTGCCGAGAGCCACCTAAAGATCGCATCCGCTGAGAGTCTGGAAACGGCTGCAGAGATGGCGGTAAAAGCTGCAAAGGGCGGGTAGAGCATGGCGATTCTCATCAATAAAAAGACACGTGTCATCGTGCAGGGAATCTCCGGTAAGGCCGGACGCTTTCATGCAGAGCAGTGCCTCGAATATGGCACGAAAATCGTAGGCGGAACGACGCCCGGAAAAGGCGGTCAGGAGGTGCTCGATCTTCCTATTTTCGATACGGTTGCCGAAGCGAAAGAGGCTCTTCACCCCGATGTCTCTCTCATTTTTGTTCCGGCGCCGTACGCCGCGGATGCGATTTTGGAGTCGGAAGATGCCGGAGTGCCTCTCATCGTCTGTATCACGGAGGGAATCCCCGTGCGCGATATGCTCGAGGTCAAAAGAGTGATCAACGCATCGAAAACGTCTCGTCTCATTGGACCGAACTGTCCTGGGCTGATTACGCCCGGTGAGTGCAAGATCGGGATCATGCCCGGCTACATCCACAAAAAAGGCAGCATTGGCATCGTATCGAGATCCGGCACACTGACCTATGAAGCGGTCTGGCAGACAACGCAAAATGGCCTCGGACAGTCGACTTGCGTCGGAATAGGGGGAGATCCTCTCAACGGCACCAATTTCATCGATATTCTTAAGCTGTTTGAAAATGACAGCGAAACAAAGGCAATTCTTCTGATGGGAGAGATCGGCGGAGATGCGGAAGAGCAGGCAGCCGAATGGTACAGCAAGCATGGCACCAAGCCGCTTGCGGTGTTCATCGCTGGAGCGACCGCGCCGGAAGGGAAGCGGATGGGCCATGCGGGCGCCATTGTCTCAGGCGGTAAAGGCACTGCCGAGGCAAAATATGAGGCGTTTGAGAGGGCGGGAGCCGTCATCACCCGCAGTCCTGCGCAGATGGGCGCTGCCGTAGAGAAGGCGCTGAAGAGATGATTGTTATTCGCGGGCCGATCCCAGTCATGATCCATCCTTTTTTTTGGCTGCTTGCCGCTCTGATCGGCTGGATCAACAGCCAGACCCTGATGGGCATGCTCGTCTGGATCGGCATTATCTTTGTCTCCGTGCTCATCCATGAATTCGGCCATGCGCTGACAGCCGTGATGTTTCGGCAAAAAGCGCAGATTCAGCTCGTCGCGATGGGAGGCCTGACCTCATTCGACGGACCGAAGCTCAAATTCTGGAAACAGTTCATCATTGTATTCAATGGACCTCTTGCGGGGATGGGGCTCTTTGTATTGGCAGCCCTTTTGCTGCGTCTGCCGATTCAGGGCTTCTGGCGCGAGGTGTTTTATTTTACGATGATCGCCAATCTGTTTTGGAGCGTAGTCAATCTTCTGCCGGTACTGCCAATGGATGGAGGGCAGCTACTCAGAATTGTCCTGGAGGGATTTTTTGGCATTAAGGGCTTTAGAGCCTCACTTGTAGTCGGAGCAACGATTGCCGCTCTATTGAGTTTCTATTGCTTTATCGTTCAGCAGTTTTTGGTCGGCGCGATCTTTTTTCTCTTTGCCTTTCAAAGTTTTGACAACTGGCGCAAGAGTCGTCTGGCAAATCCTCTGGATCGAGAAGATGACTTTAGAAAAGAGCTGATCAAAGGCGAACAGATGCTGCAACGCGGTGATAAATCGGGAGCAATCCGGCTCTTTGAAGATGTGCTGAAAAAAGCGCCCGGAGGCGTTTTGGCTGCGAGTGCATCTCAATTTTTGGCCTTTCTCTACACCGAACAGGGAAAGAAGGAAGATGCTTACCGTCTTTTACTTCCGATTAAAAAACACCTAGCGAATGACACTCTCTGTCTCCTGCATACTCTTGCAGCGGAAAATGGCAATCACGAGTTAGTTGCAGAATTGTCTGCGGAATGTTATCAATTTGCACCGAACCGCGAGGTAGCGGTGCGCAATGCGAGAGCATTCGCACGGCTCGGGAAGCCTGAACCTGCAGGCGGATGGCTCCAGACGGCATGGCAACATGGCACGTTTGATATGGACAATCTTTTGCAGGAAGAATCATTTTCAGGCGTGCGGGATAACCCGGTATTCCGGGAATTTATCGATCCGTTGAGAAAATGAAAAACTACGTTTTTATCCTACTATCACTTTTTGTTACGTCCTGCTCTGTCCGCGATCAGATGGCAGCGCAGACCTCTTTTCTATCAGGCTCTGACCGCAAGCTGAAGCAGAAGGTTATTGTGCTTCAGAAGAAGATGGAGATAGCAGAGCGCACGCTTGCCAAATACGAGGACGATGTAGATTTTTTGCGCGGCCAGTTATGCGACGCGCAGCTCGAATCGATTGAGTCTCAAATCGCGCATCTGGAGCGCAGATGGCAGATCGATCCTGTTTCTCTTTCCCAGGTGCTGTATGAAGAGACCTCCCGCCTTTTTCTGGAAGAGAGGGAGACGCTCTATCAGATTCTGCAGACGGGCATCTCTATGCATCGCGCGCAAAATCTGATCGACCGCATTTTACAACTAATCACACAGATCAACGACTGCGCAGTTCGTACCTATTGATACAACGCAAACGCGAAGAGAATTTTCGCAATGGTGTAATTTTCAACTATTTTGAGAAGAATCTTCTGTAGTTCCCTGCTGGGACTCGACTTTTTCTCTCAGAACATAAGGATCGAGATCAATATCCTCTCTCCAGGCAACGGTGTCGCTTTTGGGATCTACTCGGACTTCGTTAAAGAACTCAATAGAATTCCAAGTCTCAAAAACCACCTTGCCTACAAGGTGATTCAAGTTGACTTCTCCTTCAAGGCCATCATCGAAACGAATCCAGATGTGATAATGCGGTAGTGGTTTGCAAGCCACTATCCTTACTCTTTTAGTCTCCATACTCCTCTATTTTTAATTGAGAGGAGGGATTTTATGTAGTTTTTTATTGTTGGCAGCACGAGTCCACTCTGCCACTAAATTTTGCTGGTACTTCTGAGAGACTGTCCAGCTCCAAGCAGATCAACGACTGCGCAGTCCGTACCTATCGACGATCGTTCTCCTATAGTGCCAAGCTGCTCTCAGATCGCGGTCATAAAAGAGGTCTCGCCACTCTGAAGGTTGTGTAGGGTTGTAAGACGTTAGACTACTTGGATTACTAACTCTGTTCATAGGTTCCTTCTTGACATTGGATGAAGGGATTTTGACATTATTTGTCGCAAAATATTTGAACGAGAACGCTGAATCCCAAGTTCTTCTGTACTTTTCTGCATGAGGAAACTGTCTGTCCGGCGACGGCTGATTTGAGAAATTCCACTGAAAGGGGAAATCATGCATTTGTAAATCGAATGTTTTTAATCGCAACTGATCAGAGATTTTTTGACGCCAAATGATTGAATTTTGCTCGACCCATTCTATCAGTAGAGCATATTCCTCACGACCTACTTTCCCGCCGCCTGCTAAATCGAATATTTTAGATAATGAATCGCCTTGCAAAGCGTTTATAGTTTCAAAAACAATGTTCATTATTTTTGTTGACCTAATGGAATATTTATCTAGATAAATTCTATGTGGCTTTGGCGTATATTTAGCATTATCGGGTTCCATGTTTCCAGCTTCTTCAATGGTCAGTTTTATCTTTCGGTTCGCAAGTTCCCAAGCTTTTGCAAAAAATGTGCTAGCCTCACAAAGATTTTTAACGATCAAGTCGATTTTTCTATCAGCACCCTCGGAAAAGAGCCTATCTATCTTTTGATGTGGAACTCTTGTTTGAAGAATATTTAATGCTGTTTCGCTTTTTTCCAGTTCAACCAAAGAAGAAGATTTAGGAATTTGAGCTACGACAGCTTTCCAATGTTCGGGAAGCGTGTTCCTGGAAGGTGGGAAAATGGCTTCAAAAAGCTGATGGATGTCCTGACAGAAATCGAAATGAGGGTTTTTATCTGTTTTTGAGATTCTACGCGCCAGCTCAAAATGAGAAAGTGGGATTGAGGATATAGAAAACTGAATGCTCGGACCTTGATCTGGATGCAATGCTCGGAGGACTTGCAGGCGCTCCATAAATTTCTGAACATACTGAGGGGTAAAAAGGTTATTCTGTACATTCACTCTGCATGTCATTGGCAAAAACAGGATAGAATCCGGTAATGCGCGTAGCCAGTTGTTAGAGAGGTCTATCTCCGCCAGCTTCGAAAAGCCGCTCAGATCTGGGACTACGGTCAGTTGTTTGTTAGAGAGGAATAGCTTCTTTTGATGCGTGAGGCCGCTCAGATCGGGGAATTGGGGCGCTTTGTTGAAAGATTGAGTTTGATGATGCAGTTGGGTGATGCGTTGCAGATAGCGAGCTTTAGAGAGGTTTATCCACTCTAAAGGTTGTGTAGAATTGTAAGACGTTTGGCTTCTTGGATTGCTTCCGCTAACTCTGTACATAGTTTTCTAATGCTCCCCTGTAAAAAGCGGTGATTTTTAACAGGATCTTTAGATGGCGTCAATAAAAAATTAACTTCTGTTGGCGTTTTTTGAAATGTCCACTCTGCGTACTCCTTCCACCTCAAACTGTTTCTCTATTGCACAAATGAATGGAATCTTCAAGTCGCGCTTTTGAATTTCTAATATCAAAAAAACTGGACTGCGAGTGCTTAATCAACCTAGCTTTAGAAAACTTCTTCTCTGCAATTTCAGCCAGAGGGAGCCGATCAGACAGCCACCCTTTCAATAAATAGGACATTTTTTTAGGTAGTGGTCTACAAATCCATGCCCAGATCGCACGAAAAAAAGGGATTTTTCTCAGAAACTGTATGGAAATAAGCATCATAGATTGAATTTTTCCAGGAAGCGTTTCTTGAGATATACCTATGCCAGGAGAGAGTCTAACACCAGCTTCAAAATGAAAAATCAGACCTCCACAGAAATAGCCAAAACCTGAGATTGCTTGTTCTGAAATCTTTTTCAAAACATGCCAATCAAGATAATTTTTGTAGCAGGTATATAAATATGGAGTACCCGAATGATTTATAAGTTTATGCGTTTTAATAAATTCCAAATATTCAGATGGCTCATTCACAAAATTGAAGGTCGGCTTATAGCAAAAATAGAAATCTTTTGTAAAAAACAAGCAAGCCGTATAGGCCTCATCAGCCGCAACACAAGTCCCAGATTGAGCAGTTATTGCCTCGAGAATTCTTTCCCAACCCATACAAACTGGGAATGAATCCAAATGAAGCGTTACAACATGAGTAGCTCCTTCCCGAAAGGCGATTTCCGTCAAACGCTCTAAATAAAAAGCATGTTCGGCTCCTCCTCTTAGCTCTGTGGAACCAATTTCGCATTGCTGAATTTCTGGATAATTAGATAGTTTCTGGCGCCACCTGAAATCCAGCCGGCTCACGCCTCCATAAATAGCATAAGGAGAAATAGTGAATTTCCGAATATGGCTGATATGTAGGTCAAACAGATATTCTGTATTTTCATCAAATAGATAAACTACAATAATCCCTAATTTCACATTACAAAGTCCATTTTCATAGCTTTAGAAAATAAGATAAAATCTTCTCGATCTGAATTCACTAGAACTTGATCGAAGTAAATTTTTTCATCGCGCTTTATGTTGCATCGCAACTTAAGGGCTCCTGAAAGACAAATGGGAAGGCCAGGGCGCTCTCGATTAGCATCTTCATTTTCAATAATCCCATAAGTAGAGTATCCACCTAATCCATCTAGAAGCGAGCCCTCCTCAAGATCCCTTTTTGCATACGTGTAAACATTTGTCCGGAATCCATAACGAGGTTCTAATAAGCTACGTCTTTCTCGAGCAGCTTCGGAAATACATCGCATTGATTCAACGTGGCAAAGATGATAGGGGCGATAAAAAAGATAAAAGGGACCATCTCCCATCTTATAATAGTGCATCATCTCTCGTTGATAGGGATCCTCTGATCTGCCAATTACAAAGACGCCACCTCCAGGTTCAGCCCCTAGAAGGTAGTCAACAACAGGTTGTCCAGATTTCCAAATCCGCTCAAGATTGAATAAACTAAGAGCTTCGCGAACATCCCTTGCGGCTGGCCCCGACATTCCGGGGATATCTGTCTTGAGGTTATAGGCATTGGCAAGAAGGGCCATTTCAATCGAGAGTTTAGTCCCATCGGTATAAGCGGTCGCCATGTGGTAATCTAGATTTCTTTTGTCAGCTTCCGGGATGATTGCGGTCGGATTGGAATATCGATCAAGGTACCCCTTTATATTTCCCGCAAGGACTAAATCGAATCCCCAGAGAGTAATTTCGTCGATTAGGCGCGCCAAAACACCATGCTGGTCTCCATCGCAGCTCGTATAGACAACCTGATTCTTGTGCGATAATTCCATGAGATAAGGGCCAAAAGTCAAATCTGCTTCGGAATTCATCATAATGACATGTTTGCCCAGACGAAGCGCCGTTTCACAAATCTTGCCCGCGGGGGCAATTGAATTTGAGGCCTCAATCAGCACTTCGACTGGTTCGCATTGGGCTAATAATGTCCCATCTTCAGAAATAGCGAGATAATTGTTCTTGATCGCTTCATGCATAGATTCTAAAGAATCGACAATCCTAAAGGGATGCCCCATTTCTTGAGCACAGGCAATTGCGCGCTCTATTTTTATATCCACTAGAGCAATACAATGCATTCCCGGAGTCATTGCTATTTGCCGAAATAGCCCCTTCCCCATCGATCCAGCTCCTACAAGCCCGACTACAATAATTTTCTCATCCCGTCTTGATCTATTCATCCGATACGCATTCCTTTTTCAAGCAACCAAATTAAGCTAAAATTGACATAATTGACCAATGGATTAAGTCATTCGCTCTTGTAGACACCCTCTTGTAGTGTGGCATCCTCAATATGATAAGGCCGGGAGGACTGCTCGCTCCAGCATTTTTGGAGGAAGGAAGACGCATTTAGAACTATTAATTCTAATGTTCTGTGTTATCGATATGTGTCAATATATCCATTCCAGAAGTGTTGAAATTCTGCGCATATTTTAATACCTGTTTTCCTCGTATATAAATATTAAATGGGGGAAGTGTTAAATCTATCCCTCGATCATCCCAAAATGGAAATTCTGTCGTGATAGGATGCTCTATGTTTTCATGTCCGGTAGGCATTGCGTCTAGAATTAAGCAGTGTTTGTAATTTGGCAATAGTTTGATGAAGATAAAAACATCTTTGTTTGGTATGTGCTGAAGCACATGTTTGCAAATGATCAAATCGGCTGCAGGTAGGTCCACATTTAGGAAATTTGCATTAACAAAATGGACAGTGTCTGAGGCGTATTTTTGAATATTTCTATCTATGACTTCTTTGACAACGTCGTAGCCAATATAATTAATTCCTGTCCAATCTATGTGTTTAGAGAATGTCCAATCTCCACAGCCTAAATCTATTACGCTTTTAATGTTATGATCGCGAATAAAATTCGTGAGATACTGATAATAAGGAAATGCATTCTCTAAATTAGAACCGGCTCCTGAAAATCCTTCGTTATCTTCGTTGACGCCCCATAATTTTTCACGATAAATTCTTTCAAAGCGCTCTTTGTATTCTTCTGACATCAATTGATTAAATGAAAACACCAGCAACAAGATGTGTATAATTTTATTCCGCATATAGTTTTGTTCCTTTAAGAATCAATTTTTGTGTAATATCTCATGTAGCTTTTCTTGTATAATCCAATTGCAACAAGAGTGAATATGTACACTTCCATCGCTGAGATTTTCAAGCAAAATACCATCATTATCTGCATAATCGTTATAAACATCTATGACATCTACGCCTAAATGGTGGGACGACTCGATCAATTTTTGATTTAATAACTTAGATATGAAGACCCTATCTTCTACCGGACCATAAGATTCATAGGCAATATTTAAAGCGACAGGAATTGGCGGGGTAACAGTATAGGTTAACACTGTTAGATTGTTATAAAACGCACTATTCTCTAATACTGTTTTAAAATAGTTTTCCAGTAGGGTGTCGATAATTTCAGTGAGAGCTCGCCCATAAAAATCTCTCTGCTTACCAATATGGCAGCGTACGTCGATTTCTCCAAAGGCAAGAATCACCACATCATTTTCCTGAACGCCCAGGCTCCTAAAATCTAAAATAGCAAGCCCATCACGTCCTACGCGATGCATTGTCCGCGGCCCAAGATGATGAATGGAGCAATTGCTAATATTGGAAAATTCTTGGCAATGGCTATCTCCAATAACATGCACAGAGCTCTCTAAAGAGCCAAATAGGAGAGAGCAAGCTGCTAATATTTGCGTTTTCATCTTAAACCTATTCTATTAAAAATTTTTGGTGTGGACTACTAGCCTGTTCAGCTTTTGCCAAATACTCATACACTCTCCAGTGGTCATATCCAGCATTTAGTACTTTTTCAAAACAGTGAGCCGCTGAAACAAAATTTCCCCTGCCAAGTTCAAGTAGTCCCTTCCATAAAATTAAATGGAAGGTGATAAATTCTGTACTTGGAATCACAAGGCATTGGAGAAAATCAATAGCTTGAGCATCCAAATCGTTACAATGCTCCAGCAGGAGTCCCTCAGCTTTCATCACTTCTTCAGCGTCATCGCTCAATGGATTAAATAAACGACTGACTGTACACGCCTGAATAAGCGAAGAGACTTCCTGGAGATCCTCTTTTAAAAAGGCAATAGCCATATCTCCCAAAAGCCAAAATTCATAGTCCTGATTAATAGCATGTACAAGCTCTTGGATCACATTCAATTGAGGATACCCGCCATATCCAATCACCTCTTCTGGCAGATTGTGAAAACATCTAATATCATCAATTAAAATCACGGCTGTCTTGAGGCCAGAGGTTTTAATCGCTTGAAGCTCTTCTATAATCGGCGTATTTTTTCCGCAACTGGCCGTATTATCGCCACACCAATGAGCATCTAGCCAAAGCAAAACACGACCTTCAATCTGCGGAAGGATCTTTTCTAAAAAAACAGGAGAATGTCCCTCAAAAGTGTGGACATTTGGGAATGAAATTAATTTATCTGCCGCTCTTTGAAAAAGATCATGGCTAAGCTCTACTGTATACACTTCTTGAAAAAAGAGGCTGCCATTTTTTGCCGTTTCTCCTCCCCAAGTACCAGTTTCAACCAAAACATCAATTTTGAATCTTTCCTTAAGCGTCTGCATCAGATCCGGACTGAGTTGAGGTCCATGCAACTGAAGAGGAGGGGAGCAAAAAAGAGGAAAGGTGATTAAAGAAAAGAAACAGATAAAAAAGGCGCTCGACATAGGATCCTGTTTTTAATTAGCGAGAGAAAGTTTTAAAATCTCTCCCTCAAGTATTTGATTTGAAGGCGTATGCATTCCGTAAGGCTCAAGAAAATCTTTGCCTGTTACAATAGAATAATTGCCTGCATAATCTGTAATTAAATATCTTACAAATTTGTTAATACAAATTTTGTTAAGCTCTGTTTCATATTCTGCAAAAAGAGGAAATTCTTCATCTCTTACAAAAAAGCAATTCGTTTCTGTGATAGAAATGAGAGTATATCCCTTGTTTTTTGCCACTCTTTGAAGAGCTCCAACAGAACATCCCATATAATTGTTATAAGAAGGATAAACATCTAAATGAGCTGGGATCGTTGGATTATATTCACAAATAATTAAGCGAGGGCGGAGGGTTGTCAAACTTTCGAGGATATAATAATCATTTCCATCTATATCGATCGAAAGAATGTCGATTGAGGGACCCACCTGATACTCTTGTAAAATAGCCTCTAAAGAATCGGTATGTGAAATTCCCACTGCTCTATGGATAGGAACGCAGGGATAACTAGCTACATTTACCACCAAATGCTCATAAGAAAGCGGCTCATTTTCTATGAGATAAGCTTTCCAAGAACCATCCTTAGTCCATAGGTTCGCCGTATTTGAAAAAGCAAAACCATCAGCGGCTCCAAACTCTACTGCTATTTTTGAATCGGTTCCTATTACAGAGAAAATTTTTTCCACAATCCCATCCTCACCCCACTGGGAATAAATGTTTTCTTTGTAATCAGATAAGCAAGTATTGCTAAATACGGGGAAAAACCAGAGCATCAGCAAGCCAATAGAACATTTCTTCATAGAACTCCTTTAAAATGGGGGATTTGGGGATGGTCTTTCATGGGTAAAGCGGTCCAACCTGGACAGGAAATATCAATGAGATTATCGGGGTCGATTGACCAAAAGGGTTGTCTGTAGATGACTTTTTTATCTGGATTTTGATTCAAATAGGCAGCCCACCAAGAAAATGTCGAATTGGCCAGAATTGTGTGCTTGCATTTAGATAATAAATAAAAGTCGTAAATATACTCCTGATTTTCAACAAAAATAAAATTCTTGTTTAATTGAGAGAATTGCTCTTTACACCATTCTATGTGATCGGAAAAAACAACAAACAAAGATTCTTTATCGAATAGGTCGATCGCCTTCTTGAAATATTCCATATCGGGCGGCAGGAAGGTGAGGTAAAAGTTATTATCAAAGTCATTTAGAGCATATTCTAAGTATCCCGTACGCACATGAATGCCTACTGACTGTGGATGTTGGATAATATCTATAAATCTCTCCTGAAGGATCTTCATTATCTCATCTGAAGGGGAAAAAAGATCGACAATCAAATCTCTGTGCTTCCTAAAATGCCTTTCCGAAATAAAATACCCTGAAATTTCCGTGTGAGCTTGATAAGGGATAGGGCGGTAGGTAAAGTCGGGCTCTGTATATAGATAGGAAGGGATCGCTTCTTCTTTAAGATGAGGGATCTTATGAAAAATATAAGCATAATTTTCCTTTAGCTGCCTAAGTCCGAAATCCTCGGTAGGAGAATCAAATTTTTCAAAATCAGGAAAATAGACCCCACAGTTATTTTCTTCTGCCAACGCAACCGCTGCCGCTGCCTGAAACAGTTGGTTACCCAACCGCCCCCGAAAACAACAAACGACATGAGCATGCGCACTTTGATTTAAGATGAGAAAAAAAAGAAAAAATTGGAATAAAGTTAAGAAAAGACCTTTTTTTTCTTCTTCCAAGGAGATCCCTATTTCCGTTAAAAGGCATGTATCCTAAGCTTTTTTTTTAAACAGTGAAAGAAAAATCTTTACGAGCCTCTACCGTAAGAAAGACTCAAAAGAACACGAAAATCGACTGAACTTTACATTGTAGACACCCTCTTAGGATTGGAGCTGGATAGAGGTATTCAGAATTTTTACTGGGCAGAAATAGTCTTTTCGATATACAAGATTTTGAACTTTATAAAGAGAGAGTAAATGAATTTATTTAAGTTTTTGTTGTTGTGTGTGTGTAGGACCCGGACTATCGGCAGAAGTCAAATTTGTTCATAGAACTAATGACTGGGCTACGCATCAACCTGTCCTCTATGAGATGGCTATTCGGACAAAGGGAGCGATTATAGAGTTCAGATGCGGCTACAACAGTACAGAAATATTGCATGAAATCTGTAAAACGACGGGTAGAACATTGATCTCTATAGAGGATGATCGTGACTGGATCAATATGTTTATGGAGATGTACAAAGGGGATGGGTATGAGGAAGATAATTCTGGTTGGCATAAATTTTATCACGTAGCGGGAAAGCCTCATATAGATAATGATACAGAGGCTTTGCACTGGGTTGAGTTTTTAGATAGTTTTTCTTTATTGCAAACGATGGATTTTGATCTTGCATTTGTAGATCAGTCTCCATGGCGAGCAAGGCTAGAAACGATCAATAGAATAAAGGAAAAGGTTAGATTTATTATCCTTCATGACTGTGATTGTTTTGCTACAGACTTGTTTCCGTTAGGCGTAACCCTTAGACCTGCTGATTCAAGCAATCAGATTCCCGGGGTTTTTGATTTCAGTAAAACCTTTAGAAATTTTAAAGTATTTTTCCCTCTCCGTCCTTGGCCAGGAGGGAGCGGTCCCCCAACTTTGTTGGGAAGCAGTTTTGAGGAAGTTCCGGATATTGATTACGAAAATTATTGATATCTGCTTGAGGTGGAACGGGTATAGAGACGACACATCCAAAAAATAAGTTGATGTTTAAAATATACATGAGTACTTTCATTTACCTTACTAGAATTTAGGGGGTTGTGTGAGATACTTATTGATTTTTGCGTTTCTTTTTCTCCGAAATTTGTTTGCAAGTCCATGTCCCCTCACAGAGGAACTTCCATGGATTGATGGGAAAGATGACGATGCAATGTATTATGCTGCTCCATTTTTACCAAACGATCCGATCATTTTAGAAGCTGGAGTTTGTTCTGGAGAAGACTCGGTTCGATTCAAAGAACAATGGCCAGGATCTACTATTTATGGTTTTGAAGCCCATCCTGAACATTTCGAAAAAGCAGAGGAAAATTTTAAAAAATTGACGAGGGTTTTCTTATATCAAGAGGCTCTTTTTGATCACGTAGGCACCATTACTTTTCATTGTTCGACCATAGCGAGTGGAGCTTCTTCTGTATTAGTGGATAATAAAGTAAATGTTGAAAATATTTTTAACGATCCTCCGGAAATCCGTTCTTATCTGGACAAGCCGATTACGGTGAAGTGCACAACTGTCGACGCTTGGGCCAAAAGAGAAGGGGTTTCCAAAGTCGATTATGTTTGGCTGGATACAGAAGGAGCTGAATTATATATTTTGCAGAGTGCAAAGTCCATTCTTCCTTCAGTAAAAGTTATTTCTGTCGAAGCAAATTTTCAAGAGTTTAGAAAAGGTATGACGCGCTTTCAGGAACTTTATGATTTTCTAACTAACAATGGATTTGTTCTCCAGTCAATTTGGGGAAACCCTAGATGGCAGGGGGTGGGGTTATTTGTCAAAGCAGAACTTTTAAAATGACAGAAGCGTTTTCAAAATGAAAAGCCCGGGATTTTCCCGGGCTCTATTGTCCTTCAATCCAGAACCATTCGATGAGAAATGTTAATCATCGACTTCTGTTGGATAGGTATCGTAGTCGATCTGTGGTATATAGTCCTCAAAATTACTTCCCAATAAAGTGGGAGGACCGCTTCGCGCAGGCCAGGGTTTTCCTGGAAAATAGACCTTAGAAAATCTAAAAGAAGGACTAAAATCGAAAAGTCCAGGGATATTATTTTCAGCGTCAATGGGAGCGAGTAGATGACCTAATTCTTGCTCCCCCGATGTATAGCAATCACAGTCATGCAAGATAATGAATTTTGCTTTATCTTTTAATCGTCGGATTGTTTCTGACCGTGCTAGACCGGGATGTTGGTCCACAAAGCAAACATCAAAAGAGGTAGTTTTCAATAGGTCAAAATCATTTAAAAAAGAAATCCAGTAATTAATATCATAGGTATTCTCTGTTCTGCCAGGAACAAAAAAGAATTTATGCCAGCCGGAATTGTCTTCCTCATACCCATCACCTACATATTTTTGAGCAAATTGTTTAACCCAATCTTCATCATCATCGATAGAAATCAAAAGTCTATTTGTTGCTCTGCAAATAGCATGTAACAAGGGAGTGCTACCATTTCCACATCCGAATTCAATGATTGGACCATCTGTATGGGTAGCAATTTCATATAAAACTGGTTGGTGGGTCGCCCAATCATTCCAACGAAACTCTAAATTCAAAGCCTCTATAGTATTGTAGAAGCCTAAAGTGCTATAGCATCCTAAAAATATCGTAAAAAAGCGGTTCATAATTTGTCCATCCTTTAAAAAAATGACAGATGCTACAATTTCAAGTAAAAATTTGTCTAGAAATATTTGAGTTATCCAGGAGATTGATGCCACAAGTTACGAGCCTTAATTTTATACCGCTCGAAGGTCCCGTTTTTGTTCCGTGAAAAAACCCAAGGATCTCCTTGGGGATTCCCACATCGGGGTATTTTGGAGGTGGAGAGACTTATTCAGAACTTTTGATTGGTATAATTTCAATGTTTCTATATATTTCAAAAAACTTGAATCTTTAGAGATTATTTGAATTGGGATCTACAAAAAAGGTGGTGGTTTTTGAGAAATTTACTTTTAAAATATACGCACGAAAAAGAAATTAAATCTTACAGAGTGATCATTAGTACGTTAATATGTTGGATTGGTAGTTTATTTACAACGGGTTTACACGGAGCTGCATGGGATGCTCTTGAGGATTGGAAGTGTAATTACTTAGAAGATGGTTACTTGCAGCATATCGATAAAGAAGAAGTGGATTTAGTTGTTGAGTTAGGGTCTTATCTTGGACTTGATGCAGTATTACTGCATAAATATTATAATTGTCCTGTTTATACATTTGACTGTGATCAAGAGAGAGCAGAGGATATTGAAAGGAATACAAAACCTTATTCTGATGTGAAATTTGTTCCCTGTGGGGCTTGGAATGAAACTAAAATCATGACATTTTATCATAGTAATTTTCCTGGATCATCTTCTTTTTTCCTGCATGATGTAGAAAGTAAAGCGCGCAAGGAAGGGATTTCGACAGAAGAGCTGTTAGAAAAATATAATCTTCGAATGAATCCGCAAACCGTGCAGGCCATCCGCTTAGACGAGTGGATGAAAAAAGAACAAATTAGCCGTATTGATTTATTGTGTGTAGACGTTCAAGGAGCGGCACTTAGGGTTTTTCAGGGATTAGGTCAATATTTAGCTGACATCAAATACATCATTACTGAAGTTGACTATGATGATCAGTATGTGGGGCAGTCCTTTTACCATGAAATTAATGACTTTCTGATTGCAAATGGCTTTGTTTGTTGTCCAGCAAAAGGATGTGTGGATCTTCTCTATATTAATACGAGAAAAAACCTATGGATAGGTAATCTCTCCCCTTTATAGACACAAGTTATTCATTCTCTAGCAAAATGGGTCGGGAGAATTTCTCGACCTTTTCGTTTTGGAGGTGGAGAGAATCGAACCACTAGTTGAGCTTCATCGTGTAGTAGCGCTGGTAGTTCTGGTGGCGTACGATCAGGATGATGTGTTTGTGGTTTCCCACTTCCTGCAGTACCTGGTTGAACTCAGCGCTATTGACGACCCGTTTGGGCTCATTCCAGTTCAGCGCGATTCCTGTGATGAGAAAAGAGGGTCTGAGTCCCGCCGCTTGCGCGGGAGAACCCGGTTTTACTTTTGTAATCACTGCGCCCTGCAGATCGGATGGGAAGTTCAGCTTCACAGCTAGTTCAGGCGTTAGCGTTTCCACTTCGAGGCCCATCTTCTGGATTGTTTCAGCAGAGACAACTTCTACCTCTGTTTGGCTGCCGAGGCCGATGGTGAGCTGGAGGGGGCGGTTGTTGCGTAGCACTTTCAGATTGATCTCTGCTCCGGGGCTCATCATCGCGATTTCATTGCGCAGTTTTGAGACATTTTTTGCGGCATTCTGATTGTACTGTAAGATTACATCGCCTTGCAAAAGTCCGCCTTTGGCAGCAGGCGAGTCCTTCACCACCTCGGAGACAAGAATCCCTTCCGCTTTATCCAGGCCGAGTGCGTCCGCGAGGTCTTTGTCGATCGGCTGCAGGATAATGCCGAGGTAGGCGCGCTGCACGGTTCCGCTGTGGATGATCTGGTCGATCACATGCTGCGCCATGCGGCTCGGGATCGAAAAGCCGATGCCCATGTAGCCGCCGCTGCGGCTGATGATCGCAGTATTGACGCCAACGACATTGCCGTTGAGATCGAGAAGGGGACCTCCCGAATTGCCCGGGTTGATCGCTGCGTCTGTCTGGATGAAATCTTCCAGCGAGGTAATGCCGAGGTCCTGGCGCCCTTTTGCGCTGACGACACCGACGGTGAGGCTCGCTTCCAGAGCAAAGGGTGTGCCGATGGCGACGACCCATTCTCCGATCTCGAGATCATCCGAGCTGCCGAATGTGAGATAGGGTAGGTCGGTCTCGTTAATTTTCAGTACGGCGAGATCCGTGCGAGGATCTGTGCCGCTGATGGCTGCCGTATATTCGCGTCCATCATTGAGGACGACGGTGATCTGGGATGCTTCTTTGACCACGTGGAAGTTGGTGACAATGTAGCCATCGGCGCTGACGAAAAATCCCGATCCGCCGGCCATCTGCTGCTGTTGCTGCGGCGCTTCATATTGTTGAGGCGAGCCAAAGGGTGTCCCAAAGAAACGGCGGAAAAATTCATCGCCGAAAGGATTGTGGGGCGCCTGCCGCCGCTCTGGCTCCGGCGATTGCTGCTGTACTTTGATGAAGACAGTGGCCGGCATCGCCTTTTTCGCAATATGCGTAAAGGTTTGTGAGGTCTGTTCAAGAAGATTGATCCCTTTGCTCGCGGCGACGTTTTTCGTCTCGGCGAAAACAGAGAGAGGGATGGCAGTAAGTAGAGCCGCTGTTGCAAAAGATAGAGTCCTGTTTTTATTCATGGCATGCACTCCTGTTTGGTGCAGTTAATGTAACAGGGTAGTTGCAATCAGGCAATCGTCAAACGCTGCAGATCTCAAAAGGCATTGGCATTTTCTTTGCTTCTTTCTTGAGAAGCTCCTCTCCTGCAAAGGAGACGAAAATTCCATGCTCTTTTTTAGCGTTGAGATAGCGATCAACTGCGGATGCAACTTCTTCTTTCGTGCAGTCGAGAATAGCTTTTCTCCATGCGTCGCGCCGCTCGTAGGTGCGTCCTGTGCGCTTCCAGTTGTAGGCAGCTCTTGCACGCTGTCCCGGAGACTGGGGTGCATCTAGATTCTGCAGGATGCCGAGCTTTGCCTCTTCGAGTTCTCGTTCATTGAATTTACCCGATGCGATCCGCTCGATCGCTTTCAGGAAGGCTTTATGTGTGCGGGATAGATGCGGATCTCGGTAGGAGTAGAAATAGAAATGGCCTGTCGCGGGTGCATAGCTTGCACCGCTGCCGTAGGCGCCGCCTTTTTCCCGTACTTCGCTGTGCAGTACGATGTTCTCAAAGAGATCTGTCGCAACCATCAGGGCTGGGGAGTCCGGATGAGAATAGGAAACCGTATCGAAGGCAAACGCGCTGAAGGCGACAGGAGCTGCGATGATTCTTCCTTGTGAATGAACAGGTTCTAGCGGGATTGAATCCATCTGCCAGGCAGGTGCGTTCTTGGAAGGAAAAGTTGTTGCGATGGGAGTGAGGCAGCGATCCAGGTGCTTCTGCTCTTCTGCTGCACAGGAGAGGACGAGGGCTGGATTGGCCATGCCGACAAGCGAGTGGTAAAGTCGATCGAGTGTCTCCGGCAACCCATCGAATGAAGAGGCCCATTGAAGCACTGCTTTATAATAGGGAAGGCCCTGCCATTGCTGCTGCAGCGCAGCGGGCTTGGAAAAGCCGCTGAGCGCCATCTGCACGGCATAGCCGAGGGCTTTTCTCGGTAAATTATTCTGCAGGGAGGTGGCATGCTCGGAGAGAAGCTCTTTAATGCGGTCGGGATCGAGGTAATTTGCAGAGAGAGAATAGTCGCGGAGCAGTTCGAGGAGATGCGGCGTCTTGCGGTCGAGTGCTTTTGCCTTGAAGAAGAGAGCGGGCTTAACCAGATGCGGGGTGTCGTGGGAAATGTAGGGAGTAAGGGCGGCTGACAGCTCTCCAACGGCTGCCTGCTGGAAATGGAGCATCTCGGCGTAGCTCTTGCCGGCGCAGCCAATTTCAGTCATACAGCGAGTCCAGAAGGGAAGGTAGGGGAGATCCTCTTTTGCGATGTAAGGCAGATCGTAAATGAGATCAGCATAGACGATTCGGTTGGTGAAGCATTCATGCCAAGCGGTCTCAATCGGCCCGTTTGTCCTGAAAGTAAGTGGATAATCTTTCGCCTGTCTGGGAACTTCGCTCAGTGAGATTTTAGGCAGGCAGTCGAGTGATTGATGTTCGACTTGCGATTGATACTCCGCAAGCTCTTTTTCCTGGTCGAGAATCTCCTGGATCATCTTTTCTGTAAGCTGCGATTGCACTTTCATCAGGCTCTTTTCTTCTTCTTCTCTCTCTTTTTGTTCAAGATTCGCATCCGGTAGAAGGGTGAGGCAGACAAAATGGGGGTTGTCGAGAAAGTAGCGCCGAAGAAGCGAGGGGAGATAGTCTGGATCGGAAAGGCGTTTTCGAAGATCGTCGAAAAGCGAGTGGATCAAGAGCGCACTTTCTGGATCGGCTCCATGCTGTTTTGCCAGGGCTGCTCGGAAAAAGAGGCTCAATCCGAAGGGAGATCCTTCGCCGCCGATTTCAGAGCGCTGGAATTCGAGCTGGTGCAATGAGGCTTCGATTTCTTCCGAATCGAACCCGCTTTGGGCAAGCTTTTCAAGAGTCGATCGGAAAATCTGCAGAATTTTTTCCGCGCTGTTTTCATCGCAGCCTTTGCAGACGAGAACCCAGGGAGCCTCGCTCATCTCCAGATCCAGCGCAGAGTCGGCGATCGTGCAGAGTCCCGACTGGATCAGCGCGAGTTTCAGGGGAGACACATCTGTATCGGTTAGCAAAGAATCGATCAAGTTCAGCGCAAGTAGCTCTGTCTGCTCTGAGATGGACGCGGTCAGAATGCCGATGGAGACGATAGTCTTTTTTGCAGGATCTTCGCCGGAGGCGATCGGATAGGACTCCGTAGCGAAAATCGGCGCATTGAAGCGCGGCTGTTTGGGTAGGGGAGCGAGAAGGGCTGTTTTCTTAACTCCCTCGAGCGTCTCTCTGATTTTATCCAGATTCTTTGCGAGGGGCAGGTTTCCATAGAAGAAAAAGAGGCAGCGCGAAGGATGGTAGAAGGTCTTGTGGAAATCGATGAGCTCTTCATGCGAGAGAGCGGGGATCTCCTTGGGATCTCCTCCGGAATTATAGGCGTAGGGCAAATTGGGTATCAGATGTTTGAAAAGATGAAACCAGAGACGCGCGTCCGATCCCGCCATGGCGCCCTTCATCTCGTTATAAACAACGCCCTGGATCTTGAGTGCGCTCTTTGGATTGTCCGCTTCGGCAAAAGAGATGCGATGGCCTTCCTGAAGGAAGCTGAGGCGTAGCAGTTTGGGATGGAAGACGGCATCGAGGTAGACGTCGAGCAGATTATAAAAATCTTTTTCTACCTGTGAGCTTGCCGGATAGCAGGTGAAGTCCTGGCCGGTCAAGGCGTTCATGTAGGTATTGAGGCTGCGCCTTGTCATGGAGAAAAAGGGATCTTTGATAGGAAATTTTTTCGAGCCGCAGAGGACGGTATGCTCGAGGATATGCGCCGCTCCGTTTGAGGAGTTCGGAAGGGTTTGGAAGGAGAGTGAAAAAAGATTTTCAGGGTCGCTATTGGCGATTTGGATGATTCTTGCCCCTGTCTCTTCATGAACCAGTTCTATGAGAGTGCTTTGCAGCTCAGGCAGAGGGAGGTATTTGGTGATTAAAAAGCCTTGATAAGTCTGCCCTACGGCATCGAGTGCTCGGTTCATATTATCTCCGTGTATTAGGAATTTATGGGTAAGATCACTGGACTCTATTCTAGGGGAAAAGGAATTAAGAGGGTGTCTACAAAGTAAAGGTTCATCGATTTTCGTGATTATTTTGGCCGCTTTTTGCTTTTTTTTGCAGGGGTAATATCGGCAGATCATACTGCTTCCACCTCAACGGCACCCTCAGGGTGCGAGGTCAGATTCTGACCTCGCATAGACTATTTTTTAACGTGTTTTTCTTTTCGGCTGCATCTTTGCGCACTTTTCATACTCATGGATCATGTAGTCGCACTCTCCCAAAAGAAGCATCAGCTCATCGCGATCTTTCGCGATTGCCTTCTTATTGAGTTTCTCTACATTCTGACACAGCTTTTGCCAGGTTTCACCAAGTCTCCTTTCCAGATCCTTGTAAGTCTTGAGATGGGTTTTCCCGTTGGGAGAAAGGTTTTTCTCAGACACTTTTTTCATTGACGCAACCTTTTTCTTCGCTGCAGGTTTTTTCTTTGCAGCGGCAGGTTTGCTTTTTGTTTTTCTTGCACGGGCGGCCATAAAATCCTCCAAAAACGACGGTGCCTTTGTTTAGAGTAGGCACTCCTAATGCTGCTTGTAGTTAAAGAGGGCTTTCAGCTCAAGAGAATTTGTTATTATTTTTGCGCTCAAGAATTTCGCGGCCGAAATTTTCTTCGGTTCGAAGAGCTTCCATCAGTGAGTTGTGTCTTTCTATCATTTTCTGCTTCAAGACATTAATCTTCTGCTGGATTTGCTGGTAATTTTCGTAGTCCGAATCTCCGGACTGGGGAGGCGTGTCAGGTAGGGTTGCGAGAAGATGCGTTAGGTCATCGCCGAGCTCACGCTTCTCGCATGGCTTATTGCCGGAGGTCAGTAGGCGCTCAATTTGCGAGTACGGATCTATTTCATTCTTCATACCGACAACGCTAGCAAAAAGAATTTTAAATGGAAAGATTTTTGATTTGTTCTACGATGGAATCTTCTCGTCTTTTTAATTCATCCAATTCTATTTGATCCATTTGCACTTGTGTCAGAATCATGCTGTACTGCGGATCGCTCGAAGGAAGGTCGTTGACGAATTCATTCATCAAACGGATTCGCTCGACAAGCAGGTTCTGTTCTGCCAGGTTGACTAGGATTTCCTTGTGCAAAAGATCTGCGCTATTTTGTGCATCTTGAACAAAAGCTTGTTGCACTTTTGCATTAATAAAATCAGGGGTAGTTTCTTTTTTAAGCGGTGAGTCCATAAACGCAAACAACGCCTCCAGCTTTATTATAAAATAAAAATTACATTATTAGCATTTGTTTCTTTGATGATTTCTCAAATTCCTGGCCATCAGATCTTTGCAATCCTTTAACAAAAAAAAATTACGTTGCAAAAAGGCGGAAAGTTGCTTATGATTTTTTTCGTAAGTTTTTCACTAACCACCTTTTGGAGGAATTATGCGTATTTTTTGTATGTCTGTTATGGCACTGAGCTTGGTAGGCGGAGCTTATGCACAAGAAGAAGAAACAGCGGCTGCTGTAGAAGTTGCTGAAGTTTCTTCAGAAGTGGCTGCTGATGATGAAGTAGCTGCTACATCTGTTGATGATGTTTGCGAAGAATCTACAAACTAAGCTTTATGAAGCGCCCTGGTTCTCAGGGCGCTTTAATCTTAATTCCAAGACAGATTTGAAGCTGACTGATATTCAGTGACTCGCGTCTCGAAGAAGTTCTTTTCTTTGCCCAAATCGATCGTTTCACTCATCCATGGGAATGGATTTTTAGAGCGATATTGCGGCTTTAGACCAATGCGCTCCAGGCGGCGATCGGCTATATATTGAACGTAGTCTCTGAACATGGGGGCTGTCAGTCCTAGAATTCCGCGGGGCAGGCAGTCTTCGGCATACTGAATTTCCAGCTCGACGGCTTCTCGGATCTTACTGATGAGGCTGTCTTGGAATGCAGGGGTCCAGAGATCCGGATTTTCCTCTTTGATTCCATTGATCAGGTCGATACCGAAATTCAAGTGGACCGTTTCATCTCGTAGAATGTATTGAAACTGCTCGCCGACTCCGACCATTTTATTCTGCCTGAGGAAAGAGAGGATCATCGCAAAACCGCTATAGAAGAAGATTCCTTCCATAATGATGTAGTAGCCTACGAGGTTTTCGAGGAATTTCTGGGCGCCCTCAAAGGTAGAGGTGGTGAAATCGGAACGGAGCACCTCTTGCGTCAGGTTCATCTCAAACTGATCTTTAGCATGGATGGAGTTGACCTCGTTATACATGTTGAAGATCTCTCCCTGATCGAGGGTGAGCGATTCGACGATGTAGAGGAAGGCGTGCGTGTGGATCGCCTCTTCAAAGCCCTGTCTTAGAAGGAACTGACGCGCTTCCGGATTAGTCACATGGCGGAAGATCGCAAGGACGATGTTGTTTCCGACAAGGCTCTCCGCAGTCGCAAAGAAGCCGAGATTGCGCATGATGACGCGGCGCTCGTCTTCGCTGAGTGCGTTGGACTTCCAGAGTTCGATATCTTTTCCCATGGGGACTTCATTCGGCATCCAGTGGTTGGCGCATCCATTGAGGTAGTGTTCCCATGCCCAGTTGTATTTGAGGGGCATGAGCTGGTTGACGTCAACTGCGTGGCAGTTGATCAGTCGCTTCTGAGAGACATTGACCCTCTGTGCGGCGTGAGGAGTGGTAGTATCTGACATGTTGGTTCCTATTCTTTAAACAGTTGAAATCGAGGCCTCTTTTTTGTAAAAGAGGCCCTCTAAGTACTTACTGGCAGCTTTCGCAGCCCTCTCCAAGATTGCAGGCTTTCGGCGTTTCTACACCGCGATCGACGACGATGTTGCTTGATGCGGACTTGTTTTTCATCCAGCGCGGCTGCAGGCCCCGTCGATTGATGTCCACGGTCGATTTCTCGATCTGGGTAGCGCCGAGCGTCCTGAGGTAATAGAGCGTTTTAAGTCCTTTTTCCCAGGCGAGCTGATACATCTGGTGCAGCTTCTTGCCGCTCGTTTCGGCCATGTAGAGGTTGAGAGATTGTCCCATGTCGATCCATTTCTGGCGACGTGCGGCGCACTCGATGATCCATTCTGGCTCGATTTCAAAAGCGGTAAGAAAGAGGCTCTTGACGTCTGCTGGAATGCGCTCGATCTCCTGGATCGATCCGTCGAAGTACTTCAGATCGTCGATCATCTCGGAGTCCCAAAGCTGGAGAGCTTTGAGTTTTTCCACGAGATAGGCGTTGGAGATGGTAAATTCTCCTGAGAGATTCGATTTGACGAACAGATGCTTGTAGATCGGTTCGATCGACGGAATGGAGCCGGTGATGTTGCCGATGGTCGCCGTTGGAGCGATGGCCATCGTGTTGCTGTTTCGCATGCCATGTTTTTTCACGGCTGCGCGCACAGGCGCCCAGTCCATGGAGGCGTTTCTATCGACGTCCACTTTGACACCGCGCTCTTGTTCGAGCAGATCGATTGTGTCGATGGGTAGGTAGCCGCGCTGCCACTTGGAGCCTTTGTAGGTGGGATAGGCTCCCTTCTCTTCTGCCAGCGCCGTTGAGGCCAGAATGGCGTAGTAGGAGATCATCTCCATGCTTCTGTCGGCAAAAGAGACAGCTTCATGGCTGGCGTAGCTGATGTTCTGGACGTAGAGAGCATCTTGGAAGCCCATCAGGCCAAGGCCGATCGGGCGGTGGCGCTGGTTGGCAGTTTTCGCTTCTACTGTGGGATAGAAGTTGATATCGATCACGTTATCGAGCATGCGCACTGCGGTGCGGATCGTCGAGGCGATTTTTTCCTCATCGAGTCCCTTTTCCGATACATGGAGCGGAAGGTTGATCGAGCCGAGGTTGCAAACGGCCGTCTCTTCCACAGAGGTGTTGAGAAGGATCTCCGTGCAGAGGTTCGAAGAGTGGACGACGCCCTGGTGGTCTTGTGGCGAGCGGATGTTAGAAGGATCTTTGAAAGTGATCCAGGGATGGCCCGTTTCAAAGAGCATGCTGAGCATCTTGCGCCAGAGCTGGAGAGCTTCGGTGCGCTTGAACAGCTTGATTTTTCCTTCGTCTGCCATTTTCTCATATTCAGTGTAGCGCTTTTCAAAGGCGCTGCCGTAGAGATCGTGCAGATCGGGTACGTCGCTTGGGGAAAAGAGCGTCCAGGAGCCGCTTTCACGCACACGTTTCATGAAGAGGTCGGGAATCCAGTTCGCCGTATTCATGTCGTGGGTGCGGCGGCGCTCATCGCCGGTATTTTTTCGAAGCTCGAGGAAATCCTCGATATCGAGGTGCCAAGTCTCTAAGTATGCGCACATTGCTCCCTTGCGTTTCCCCCCTTGATTCACTGCTACTGCCGTGTCATTGGCCACTTTTAAGAAGGGGATGACGCCTTGAGAGGTGCCGTTGGTGCCTTTGATGCGGGCGCCGGTGGCTCGAACATTGGTCCAGTCGTTGCCAATGCCGCCGGCCCATTTGGAGAGCTGCGCATCGTCGGAGATCACTTTGAAGATATGGCTCAAATCGTCCATCACCGTTGAAAGGTAGCAGGAGCTGAGCTGGGAGTGGAGCGTGCCCGCGTTGAAGAGCGTCGGCGTACTCGAGGTAAAATAGAACTGCGAGAGTACGTCGTAGAATTCGATGGCGCGCTTGTTCTTCTGCTCTCCCTCGCTGAGGGCAAGACCCATAGCAACTCGCATCCAGAAGATCTGCGGCGTCTCAAGTCTTCTCTGGTCATGGTGGATGAAGTAGCGGTCATAGAGCGTCTGGAGCCCGAGATAGGTGAAGAGATCGTCGCGTCCGAGATCCATCGCGCGTCCCAGCTCGTCGAGATCGAAATCGAGCAGGTCCGGAGAGATGCGCTCAAGGGCAATTCCCTCTTTAAGCGTCTTTTTGAAGTATTCGCGATGCGCCTTAAGAAGCGCTGTGTCCGATGCGCTGCGGCCCAGTGTTTCGCGGTAGATCATGTCGAGTAAAAGGCGCGAGGCGACCAGCGAATAGGCCGGCTCCGCTTCGATTTTCGATTTGGCGGAAAAAATATTGGCCAGATCGACCTCCGGCTCTTTCATGCCGTCGTAGAATTGCAGAATGGATGTTTCCAGCAGCTGATAGACAGATACTTTGTCTTCTAGGCCGCGGCAGGCAAACGCAATGGTGTTTCTCATCATCGCATCGGTAATCGTAATCTTTCCGTCTGTCGTTGTGATCTCGAACTGGCGCACCGGTGTGCTGTCTTCAACGGGTTTCGGAGAGGCCAGCTCATGGCGTTTAGCTTTTTCTGCGCGGTGCAGGATGTAGTATTTCGCGACATCGAAGATCTTCTCATTCATCAGCTCGCGCTCAATGCGATCCTCGATCATGTCGATGTAGAGCGAATCGCCCTTGGCAGCCAGGTCGGCCATTTCCCCGACGATTTTCTGTGTAAGGAGATTGACGCCAGAGACGACCTCGTCAGGAGAGTGCTCTTCGAGTTTGCGCGCGCCGCGGAAGGCGTGTTCGATGGAAGAGGCGATCTTCATCGGATTGAAGCGAGCCGGTGTCGATTTGTCCCGGCGGTAGATGCGGAGATTGAGAACGGATATTTCGCGCTCTGCTTTTCTCTCATCGCGGTAGAGAATGTAGTCGCGGGCAACATCGTGGTGGCCATTTTTCATGAGAGTGACTTCTACGACATCCTGGATCCCCTCTACAGTCAGGCAGGCGCCTTTGGAGGCAAGCGTTAGGACCTGTTTGACGACAAGATCGGCGATCTGGCTGACCGACTTGATCAGCTCGGCGTCGAAGGGCGCACCCTGCTCAATTTTTTTTGTGTCGCGAAAAGCTGCTTCGAGGGCTTTTACGATCCTTTCGCGGCGAAAAGGAACCAGAGTTCCATTGCGCTTAACGACGGTATATTGCGCCTCGATTACGGCTTTTTTCGTTTTCGCGGGAGGTGTCGTCCCTTCAATGAGTGCGGCCACATCGGGCAAGAGCTGTTTTTTCATGTCGCGCCAATCTTGTTTTAATGGTTTCTTTAGAATGCCTGCTACTACATCTTGTAGATGGTTTGCCTGTCTCAGTACTATATATTGTAGTTTATAGTTTCTAGTCCAGGAAAAAATTCAGTGGATCTTATGATACTCTGTCAAGATGATATGTGGCGGAAAAAATACCATTTATCCTCTTTTTCTGGTATGATTCAGATTACGGTTATCAGGTTCTCAGGATGGGAAGTATATGAAGCGCGTCCAACTTTTGCCAAATATCATCACCGCATTTGCACTGGCATGCGGTCTGTTCGTAATTTTCAAAGTCAATATGACACAGCCCGGAGCCGGCGATTATGAGATGGTGCATGCATCAGCTCTTCTGCTTTTGCTCGCTGCGTTTGCCGATTTTGTCGATGGCGCCCTTGCGAGGGCCATTCGGGCGGAAAGCGAATTCGGTTTTGTTTTTGATTCTCTCTCTGACGCCATTTCTTTCGGTGTAGCGCCGTCTGTGCTTCTTCTTAAAACACTTTCGCTTGAACAGGGCACGCCTATCTCCTTTATCTCTGCCGGAGCGGCCATGGTCTATTCGCTTTGCGGAGTGCTGCGACTGGTGCGATTCAGCGTAAGGGCAACAGAGGCGAAGGAGAACCACGAATTGAAGACGGCCCAGAAAAAGCATTTTACAGGCTTGCCGATCCCTGGAGCTGCTGCTGCTGCCGTATCAGCAAATCTTCTATTGCTTTCTCCCTGGGTACAGGATTGGCTGTTCTTATCGAATTTGGATCGTGCGATAGCGCTCGATTGCGTCATGCTTGTGCTCGGCTATCTGATGGTTTGTCGCCTAAAATTTCCAAGCCTCAAGATGCTCGATTTTCGCGTGCCATCTTTCCACCTGATCTTTGTGACAGTGGTTGTTGCTATCTTTATTCTCTACGGGCTTCTCTATTTCTTCCCGCTCGTCTTCGCGCTCATCTCGTGGGTCTACATTATGCTGGCTCTGGTCTTGTCTTTTATACGGCTGATTGCCGGCAAGAAGTCCAAGACGCTTGAGGAGTTCGAGCCAGATCCGGACGACTTCGAGAATCTTTAGGGCACCCTCTCAGAGTTCTTCAAACAAAGATGTGTTGTGCCTTGCCTCCTCTTCCTCGATCAGGTCAAGGAGGAATTGCGCATCAGACTCAGGAGTTCTGAGATGTTCAGGAAGAGCTATTATATAACCGCACTGGTTCGGATTGATCGGTTTGAGATTTACTTGCTTGGTTAGATCAAGGAGTGTGCGAGAACCGCCGCAGTGGTTCAGATTGATCGTTCGGAGATTTCCCGTGATTGGGAGAGCGATATCTCCGAGAGAGGGGCACACACTCAGATTGATCGTTCGGAGTTCTGGCTGGTTGGTTAGATCGATATCTCCGAGAGACAAGCACCCATCCAGATCGAGTGTTTCTAAACTTCCACATTGATTCAATATAGCTTGCAATTGTGCGCTTTTTATGGCTGTAGCTGATAAATCTAGATGTCGGACTTGCTTTAAAAATGGAACTTTGCTCTCTGCAATTTTCTCAAGATATTCCTGATTTTGTAAAGCGAGTGTAGGTTTGAGGTAGGTCATAAAAAAAGAACTATTTTTTTTGATTATGGACAAAAAAATAGAACTGATTTTTTTGCCTGCATCATCCGTATCAATATAGTTCTTAAGGGTTTTACAGGTTTGTGCCAAAAACACGAAAGACTTTGCAAAATCATTCATACCTTGAGCAGAAGAAAGAGTATTAAGAACTATTCTATCAACTAATCCATCAGACAGGTTACTCGTAAAATCAATTGTCATTATCACATTGTTGAATGGTTCTAACGTCGCTGAATTAACGGATGACATAATTTCCAAGAGTTGTTTTTAGCAGTCGGGGAGAATGCAGCGGCGTTGCATTTTAGATCAACACATATACAACTCTTGTGCAGCAAAGAAGAACAGGATCCGCTGCGCTGGCAGGATCGCCTACGGCGGAAAGATAGTTTTTTCAGAGATTCTATGGTTTTAGATGATCGATCCGGCAAGAAGTCTAAGACGCTTGAGGAGTTTGAGCCCGATCTGGACGATTTCGAGAATCTTTAGGGTTATCCTGCCGCCGGAAAGGCACCTAGGCTTTATTTCAAAATATGAAAAAACCACAGAGATAGCCATCACAGAGAAAAGATAATTAAATTGTCCTTCTCTGTAATTTCGATCTCTGTGGTTAATTTTTTGCTGTGTGAGAATTCTTGTTAAGAACTTCAGCTGGAAGTTATGTGATGAATCACAACGCGAGCTCCAAAGGCTAATGTGCCGATGCCGGCTCCTAGGCCCATGAGGATGGCATTCACGCCAAATAAGGGAGATGACAGAGTAATGAGAGCGGCAGTACTTAAGCAAGAGGTGAACACTATATCTGCTTTGCCGTCCTCAATTATCTCCACAGCGCAGTCATCGATTTTACGCGCAGTATCTAGAATATGAGGAGCCAATGTTAGCATTGTTATCTGGCCTGCTGTTTCAGCCATGCCGTTTTGAAAGCTTGTTGTGATACTCATTATTGTAATCCTCCATTTTTTAAGGAAGAATATATAAGCATTAAAAATTTCATAAGTCAAGAAAGTATGATTTTTTCTTGACTAAAAGAAAGTTTTTTATATAGTTGTTCCCCAAAATTTGTCGCGGATTGCTAGTAGTCCATGACAAATGGATAACAAACAAACGTGGAGTAAGTAGATGGATGTTGTGAGCGCATTTTTCAGAGGTGGTCTGAAAGGTTGTATGCTAAGTAGACAGTCAGGAGGCGATCCTGTTGCCAATTTAGTTACGAATAGGAAGATTCGCGGGGTGGCAGACAAAAAAATTGCAGAAGCAGGAGCGAGTGCTATTCCTACTAAAACTCTCTCTCTAGATTGCGCTCAGGCACACGAGAAGCCCCATTGCGTGACTGGTGATCCTAAGAGAGGCATCGCTGGAGTCCCTCAGCACCAGATTGGGCCCAATGGGCAAGTACCTTATAATGGTATCGTTGAAGGTCCTAATGGACGTCTCATTGGACGTCCCATCAAAGACCCTAATGGTAATGGACGCGTCATTCCTCACCCCTTCAACCGGATTCCAGGCCCTAGAGTTAATCCTAATGTCCCCCCCGTCAGGAACTATCCTTACGGTAAGGCGAATTTTTAAGGGTAAAGAAAGGAGTATAGACGCCACAGAGAAAAATTTTTCTCTGTATTCAGCAATAATATTTTTTCTCTAGTTGTCCCCCAAAATTTATCGTGGAGCTAGGGCGTGTCGTCAATTAAAGTTTCTGTCGATTTTGGGGTTCTTTTGAGCCGCTTTTTGTCTCTTTTTGCGGGGGTTGTATCAGGGCTCGTATACTACCCCCGCAAAAAGAGACAAAAATCGGCCAAAATAATCCCCAAAATCGACGAAACCTTTAATTGACGACACGCCTTAGTAGTCAGTGACAAATGGATAACAAACAAACATGGAGTAAATAGATGGGTTGGGTAGACGCATTTTTCAGAGGCGGTGTGAAAGGTTGTATGCCAAGTAGACAGTCAGGGGACGATCCTGGTGCCAATTTAGTTACGAATAGGAAGATTAGCAGGGTGGCAGACAAAGCGATTTCAGAAAAAGGTAAAATCACAGAACTCCTTCCTAGATCCCGCATCAACTTTCCTCCTCATGCTAAAGGGCCCCTTAAGATGAATTTTCCCGGTAAGACGAATCCTAAAGTGTAAAAGCTGGCGTATATATTCGTTCCGCCCCAAGTAATAAAAAAACCATAGAGAAAAAATTTTTCTCTGTGGTTAATTTTTTTCAGTAAAGCATGTTGCGTAACAATTCTTGGGTGCCATTGAGGTGGAACGAGCCGCTATCCTACTGCCAGATGCTCGAATTGCTTGCCGAGAGACATAACGCCAGGCTCCATAAGAGCACAACGCCAAGGAATATAATCGCGACGTAGGGAGTGCTTCCGGCTATCGTCGTAAAGATGATCAGAAATCCCTGATGGATGAAGGCGATCCGGACGGCTTCGAGAATCTTTAGCCCGGATTTCTCCGGGCAGTATTAAGGACTACTAGGGTACTAGGACGACCTTTTGTGCATTATAGATCGAAGTTCAAGGGCCGCTGCAAAGAAGGCACAAGCTACGCCAATCGTAGTAGCCCCCATTACAACCAAGACGGCGCCGGTCGCCGCAATCGGCCCGGTTAATGTACTGTGCTCCTCATCTTCGGCGGATGGGTGATCCGGTCGAATATGCTCAATGACGTAGTCATCGACTTTGCGCGCGGCAGCCACAACATGAGGAGCTGCTGCCATTGTTGTTAAAGTGCCTGCTGCTTGAGCTGCGCCGACTAGAAAGCCATTTTTTGCTATATCCATTTGTTGTAATTCTCCATTTTTTTAAGGAGAAATATAATAAGTAAAAAAAACTACACGTCAATGGAATTTTTTTCTTTACTTAAATAAAATTTTTCCTATAATCGTTCCGCCTATAAGGCAGTGACAAGTTAATAACAAACAAATGTGGAGTAATGGATGAACAGTATTTTTTGGGGATTGGGTAGCGGTTTTGTTCTGGGGATGGGGGGGGCTCTGCCGTCAGGTTCAGCGTTAAGCACACAGCCGGCGAGCGATCCCGTTTTGAATGAGAAGGTCAGTAGAGTTGCAGAGAATGCGATTTCAAAAACAGGTGCTATTTTAAATGAGACTCCCGTTCTAGATTGCAGTCCGGCTGATGGAGTAAGGAATCCATTTCACCCCGTGATTGGGCGCAGAGGAGGCATCATTGGGCCTCCTAATCCCCATATTGGGCGGAATGGTAAAATATATCCTCCCCATCATCCTGTTGACGGACCTTATGGCCCTATTTATCCTAACGGACCTTATGGCCCCATTCGGCCTAACCTTCCTAAGTCTAAGATTAATTGATCTACTTAAAGGGTTGGATGAACTCCAGCCCTGTCCTGCTGCTTCTGCAGCTATGAGAATCTTTATGGTTTTATCTGACTGCAAGCTGCTCGAATTGCTTGCCCAGAGACATAACGGCCAGGCTCCATAAGAGCACAACGCCAAGGAATATAATCGCAACGTAGGGAGTGCTTCCGGCTATCGTCGTAAAGATGATCAGAAATCCCTGATGGATGATCGATCCGGCCGATTTTCCAATGCGAGAGCCGATGCCATCGATGGCCGCCTTCCCAATCAGCTTGGATTGGGTATCGAGGGGGATCAGGGCGATCTCCTTCGTGGCGTCAAAAATGGTGTATTTGCTTGCGCGCGTTAAACAATTTTGCACGGCTCCCAACATCACACCTAGTAGTACCGGAGTTGAGGACAGCGCCAGTGCCCAGGGTAGCTGGTTTAGGTAGGAACATACATAGAAGAAAAAGAGAACTCCGGTTCCTCCTACCAGCATCGGGGGAATCATGGCCGTAAATGTCCATGGGTAGCGGCGAATGATGCCGGAGGTGACGAAGAATCCTGCAATCGTTCCAATGATCGCTGTGATGGTAATGACCTTTCCCATGAAAATATTGTACATGGCAGGTTCCGGATAGATATGTTTGATCTGATCTTTCCAGACGATTTCTATCAAATTGAATGCGAGGTTGTATCCCAATACAATGATGGCAATGTAGGCGAGATAGCGCGATCGTAGAAGGTGTCTGAAACTTTCTCTCAGGGATAATCGGATTTTGGGTGAGGCTGTTTTCAAATTCTCTGCCGGTCGCAGGATGTAAACATTGAGCCATCGAAAAAGGAGCATGATCAATAGGCCTGATGTGAGAAGGAGGCAGGTCAATAGAAAGACCGATTGATCCCAGGGCTTGTTTCCGTAGGAAATCCACGGGATGGGATGGCTTTTGGTAAAGAGGATGGCTAGCTGCCCTGAAAATATGCCGGCAATGTTGCCGACTGTCATGATGAATCCATAGAATCTTTTCGCATCATGGACGGATGTGATCTCATTGACAAATCCCCAGAATACAACGGTAAAAATCATCGTGGACCAGAGTTCCGAAAAGACATAGAAAAGGGTAAAAGTCCAATTTCGAAAGACGGCAATCAGACCTTTACAGCCCGCAGGAATGAGGGATTGCAGTCGGTCGGCTAGCTGATGAGGATGGAAAAAATCCTGGGAGGGATAAAAAAGAAATCCAAAAAGAAAAAAGAAAATCAGAAAGATCGAAAAAATAATGTAGGTGACTGTTTCTTGGCGAAACAGGTTGACAAGGCGAGTATAAAGCAGTGTGAACAAAACGGCAGAGGGAACAACGACCCAGGTTTTAATAAAGGGGATTGCTTCTGCGCCGGAAAAATGGGCGGTGACGATGAAGGTGTCTTTATAAACGCGAAGTGCATTGTAGTTGAGCGAGATCAGAAAAAACATGAGGGCCATGGGAATGACCCTTTTCAACTCGCTCCGGTGTATCGGGAAGAAATGCGATCTCCACTTCCCAAAGGATGTTGAAGTCTCTGCCACGGCAGGCCTGCATCTGAATGTAGATCTACATTATCCGTACGGACTTCTTTCAGCAAGAACGAAGTGACTTTATGTTGTGTAGTATATATTCTTTAGCTCATATGTTCATTCTTATGGGTGCCCTTTTTCTTGCGTTTCTGCTTTTTGGATCGGCGCTTGTATTCTGGATGCAGAGGATCGCTCTTGGAGCAGAAAAGCGCATGCAGACAGCTTTTCAGTCTCTCTCTTACGAGGTCATGGAGCGCAGCAGCAGATCGTTTCTCGATCTTGCCAAGACGGCGTTAGAAAAGACGCATGAGTCGGGTAAGTCTGAGTTGGAGTTGAGGCATCAATCCTTTGAGGCGCTTGTCAAGCCCTTGAAAGAGTCGATCAAATCGATCGGCGAACATCAGAGAGAGCTGGAAAAGAGGCGGGAGAGCTCGTATGCCTCCTTGAACAAACAGATCGATTCGCTGGTGCAGTCGGAAAGGCAGCTTCGCCAGGAGACATCGCATCTCTCTTCCGCTCTGAGATCGCCCCCCGTGAGAGGCGCCTGGGGTCAGGTGCATTTGCGCCGCGTTGTTGAATTGGCGGGCCTTCTCAATCAGTGCGATTTTCAGGAGCAGACTACATTTGAAAGCGAGGGGAAGATCCTTCGTCCCGATCTGGTCGTGAATCTTCCCGGAGATCGGCAGATCATAGTCGACGCCAAAACGCCGCTCAATGCTTATATGGAGGCAGCCGACACTCAGGATGAGCCTCAGAGGATTCGTCTTTTAGAATCTCACGCCTCTCAGGTGCGCAAGCACTTGCGCGAACTTTCGCAGAAAGATTATTGGAAGAAGTTCAATCTCAGTCCGGAATTTGTCATTCTCTATCTACCGGCAGAATCATTTTTCAGTGCGGCTCTGCAGATGGATCCTATGCTTATCGAGGCGGGCGCTGCGCAGAATATCATCATTGCAACGCCGACCACTCTGATTGCTATCCTTCGAGCTGTCGCTCATAGCTGGAAGCAGGAGGCCCTCTCAAAAAATGCGGAAGAGATTGCGCGTCTGGGTCAGGAGCTGCATGAAAGGCTGCAGGTGCTCTCAGATCATTGGAGTAAGGTCGGGCGCTCTCTAGGCACGGCTGTCGAATCCTACAATCAGGCAGTCTCATCTATGGAGAGCCGTGTAATGGTTTCTGCGCGCAAGCTCAAAGATCATGGCGCTGCGCCTCTCGGTAATAAAGAGCTGCTTTCTGTCGATCCCATTGACAAGCTCGTTCGATCTCCCTAGGAGATTTTAAGGCGCTCTATCCACTCATCGGGAAGGCCGGCTTTTCGGCGATTTTCTTCATGCATTACAAAGCCGCGTGCGCGCTTGGGCGTTAGCTTGGGGCTGAGGTGTTCTGTCCATGTGTCCCAGGCCGGTGTTTCCGGCTGTTTCAGCTTTTGCAGCCAGCGCCAGCCGAATGAGACATGGTGAATTTCATCTTTTTCGATTTGTGCCATTAGAGATGCGCTTGCAGTATCGCCGAAATGGGCAAAGGATTTGCCGTAGAGCGGCGCAAAATCGAGGTTGGCCATCTCGAAGGTCAGGCTCATAGCACTGATGTAGCGAAGGGGGCAGGTGAGGTAGGGGACATGATTCCAAAAGTGGCGGTAGAGGGGCATTTGCCCAAACTGTACTCCCATCTCGGCAAGTCTTTTGCAGTAGAGCTGTACATGGCCTTGCTCTTCCATGAGCGTGTGGGCGACGCCTCGTCGAAATGCGGGGGGAGCTTCGGGAAAGGCGAGGAGGGCTTGCGCCATGATCTCGACAGCCAGCAGCTCGTGGCCTGCAAAGCGGTGGAGGCAGACGGCGCGCTTATCCGAATTGCCATGTTCTTGAAAGGGTGGGAGCTTTTCTTCTCGCGATCGTTTAGCAAGGCCCATATGGGCAGGGCGAACGGGTTCTGAAAAGAGCAGGGGAGATCCCGGTTTTCGATCCGTTAAAGCTTCGGGTGCAAGAAGCTTTTCTTCGAGCGTATCGGCTGAAAGGATACGCTCGGCCCATTCGCGAATTTCCATTACTATTCGACAGAGAGGACGAAATAGGCTGGAAATGCAAAATGGTTATTGGGTCTAGGACTTACCAGCAGGGTCACTGTTTTTCCCTGATATTTCTCTAGATCAACGTGTGTGCTATAGAGATAGGCAATGGGAGCGTCGGGTCCTCGAAGCACATAATCGCCGGGTCTGTTCTTAACTGGATAGTCATAGGTTTCGATTTTTCCCATAAGAACAGATGCGTTGGCTCTCTGCTCTTGATAGAAGGAGTCTTCTTTTTTGTCTGTGTGGAACGCGGTCCAGCTCAGATAGAGAGACTCTTCGATTGTATCCCAGATGCGCATGCGGTCAGTCTGGTGCGTCTTTAGCATCCGATGCCATAGGCTTGGATCGGGTTTGCCGTGCTCATTTTGGAAGAGTTCTCTGTTTTCAGCTTTGTGCTTTGCCAGTAGCTCTTCTTTGATGTCGGAGGTCAACTCTGCGCGCGATTCAAGATAGGAGATCTTTTTCTGCAGGTAGGTGTCTTTGAGAAGAGCCAGCCCTTCTCTAGCCTGTTCTGAGAATTGCGGAAAATCGGCATAAGATCCGAGAATAGTTTGGAATTTTTCGGTGGCTTCCAGGATCGACATCTCTTCAAAGGACTTTTTGCATTCAGCTTCTGCGATCAGAAAGGCGCTGCTGATGAGCTCTTTCGCTTGCTCTTTGCGCTTTTCCATGGCCGCGAGATATTCAGGGCCGCCCGCCTGAGCAATAAACTCTTTGCTGATGTAGAATTTTGCATCCGCCGGTGTTTCGATTTCCATCCATTTGCGGTTCATGGGGCAGATGTCGCCGTTGACCTTGTCGCCGGTTTGAAGCTGAGCGATGATCGGAGCGTCTGCATGAGGCTCGAGACGGACATTGACGCGGTTTGCTTCAACAACTCCATCGAGGACGTAGGTGCGGAAAATATATGCTTTTGTTCCTTTTGGAGGCTGAAGTGCCCAAAACTCTCCCTCTTCACCTGTAATGAGGAGTAGATCGCCTTTGCTGAGCTGACGAATAATATGGCTTTCCAGATCCGCTTTTGATCGGACGCGCACTTTATTCGCGAGAACTTTTCCGGTAAAGGATTTGAAAGTATCAACTTTTTTTGCACTTTGAACTGCATGCGGGGTCTTGTTTGTCTGAGCCACAGCAACAGAGGTGAGTAGAAGGGTGCTGTGTACGAGCAGATGGGCGAAAAGAGTTCGATTCATTCGGGACATAGCCTTCTCCATTGAGCTAGTTAGAATAGTAGGATACCGCGCTAAAAAGACCAAGAAAAAAGATAGGAACGGGGCCGCATAAGCATTATATACGGCCCGAAAAATCTACTCTGCTGTTCGGTAAAGAGAGGCGATCAGATAGACAATGCTCTCAAGGCGATGTTTCGCAATGTGGGCGTTTTGTGCTTTTCCGTCCTCGTTAATGAACGTATGTGCTTCCATAGATGCGGTGAGAGCATCCAGATCTTGCAGCACTTCCCTTTTTTCTCCCCCAAAACTTAGGCGTGGCGAATAATATGGCGAGAATGGGGAATTGCAGGAGGAAAACAGCCCCTGGTAATCTTTAATGTCTTGAATCGATTGAGCCGGCTTCATCATGGCTGGTGGAATGGCGTTGATTTCATAAAACGGAGGGCCATTTAAACCGGCCTCAGCTGCGTCATATTGCCTCTTTTCGGGCGAGAAGCAATCGATAATTGAAACCTCTTTTAAGTGCATTTCCAATAAATTTTTCAAGTCGTAAATGGAATAGATCGAGCATTCCACGCCGCCTTTTTGCCGCTTTGGTCTATAGGAGTAAAGCTCGATATTATGGAGGTTTTTTGCTCTAGCACTTTGAATTGTTTGGAAACTGCAGCTTAGAACAGAACTCTTGAGGTTGATCGTATGCCCCGATGAATCAAATACGTAGGTGTGGATGATGCCTTCTCGGCAGACAGCAAAAACAGGGACGATATGCTCATCGCCATCTTCAAAAGTTGATTGATAGGTTGCCCAACCTCGAGCGTCGCCCTCTTTCATTTCTCTGAGAAGAAAGGGGAGGTTGAAGATCGGTTGGCAAGATAATGCACCTTTGGGAAAGTCATAAGTTTTTTCATAAAATTCTAAGAGTTTTGTGACCCCTGCTGGTTTTAAAATAGGCCCCGAGATTTCTGTTTTTTTGCCCAATACCATATACGAATCGAGATCAGGTAGGTCTTTTCTCATTTTTTCAATATGCGCATAAAAAATGGGCTCAATTCCATAGAAAAAGTTTTCTGACAAAAGCTTTAACAGCAGGAGAGTTTCTTTAGGGGCATTTATGCAGTAAGAGTTGATCTTTTCTTTTAATTCAGTAATCTGGTCATTTGTAATTTCTCGCCATCTGCATTCATTATGTAATTCTCGAAGATCATTTCGTATTTCTCTGAATCCAGTGAAAAGGATCTTTTTTGGGGGGGTATCGGGTAGGGGGCATTTGACCGCTGAGAGTCTTTCGGGAGTTAGAACGGGTGTGGTGAGATTCTCGACTTTTCGGTGAGCCAAAAGAGGTGTTCCCGGTGGGCTTTCCTGATAATATTCCTCTGGAGGGGTGTCTGAAGATAGAGCTCTCTTGGCGGCTCTCGAGGAAACCCATGGGCCTACTTTGGGGGCTTCTGGGATGGAGCTGTTATTTAAGGACATAGATGGAGGGGTAATTGAAAAAGACACGTTATATTCCTTTTTGTTAAGGTGCATATTTTAAATTATTTACGTGTTTAATTTCAATATTATATCGATGTAAAAAAATAATTAAATAAAATTAACTACTTAGTACAGCCCGGATATGCTCGCAGTTTTTCTGGCCGCAGGTACATCCCAGAGGATCTCCAAGATAGACGGAGTAGTTCTCAGCCTGGTCGAGAGGGTTTGTTACGGTGTAGAGCTGATCGGCAGACTGCTGGATATCCCAATTGCGGAATTGCAGGTCTTCAGCCGATACGATCTCTTCTTCAGAGGCGCTCGGTCCTGTTGTTTCTTGGAATGCTCTGGCAATCTGGCAGTAAGGGCAGTTGCAATGAGGTTCTGCCTTGGGCATGTGTTCGGCATTGTCGAGGCCTAGCACTTTTGCAATGCCGGCGATTTTTTCGAGGATTTCCTTGGGGAGCTGTGGAGAGTTGGCTTGAGCGGGATTGTGCTGCGATGCGGCATTGAGTAGCTCCAGTCCATTGGTCGAAGAGGGTAGGGAAAAGGTGGCTGAGGGGAGGATGATTTCTTGTTGGGTGGTTGTCAGGTCGGTCGCCTGAGAGCCGTAGCGGGCATGGGCCTCAAAAATCGATTCCACAGACTCTTTGTCGAGATCAGGGACTACAACCCTCATGCGGCTGGCCAGCATGACGAATAGCTTAAATGTCTCTCCCTCGGGAATTGCATGCATGGAGGAGATGTTCTTCCAGGTTGTCGATAGATAAGGAGGAATGCTCAAGATTTGAGGAGTGATATTCATGGTCGCCCTCTGTATTTGTTTGCCTTCATTATAGCTCGGAGCTTTCCTTCGAGTCAAGTCGTTTTTTAGCGCTCTCGATAATCGAGTGCTGGCTTTCGTAAGGGTTTAAGGGTTAGTTTCGTGTGTAGTTAAAAATTTAAACTTCATCAAAATATAAATTGAATTAAATAAATCGCTAAAATCTACATTTTGTTGATAACTATTTTTAAAGTAATTGTTAATTAATTAATTTTTGAGAGGGTGGCTGACAAAATGGTTGCTTTCAGAAATCCAAAATTCTATAACGAAGTTTTCGTCCTGAAAACCCGGGCCCCGCTTGTGGGGGAGGATAGAGAGGTCCGGTGGATTATAAAAACGATATGTGAAAAAAACTGAAAAGGAGAATGCCTGATGAGCGTGGCTCAAAAACCGTCCGCCCGTAATGAATCGACTGCTTCTGATGGGAAAAAAGTGGATCGAAAAACATTTGTCATCGATACAAACGTTCTTGTTCACGACCCTCTATCCATTACGAAATTCAAGGACAACGATGTTGTCATCGCTCTCCCTGTTCTCGAAGAACTCGATAGTTTAAAGCGCTATAGCGATGAAATCGGCAAAAACGCGCGTGAGGTCATTCGCTACATTGATTCTCTGAAAACAGAGGTCAAGGGCGATCTGCATTCTGGATTGATGATTCCGGAAGGTCCTAAAGTACGCATTCATCTTGATGCAAAGCCGGATCGTGTCGAGGGATTTCCCTTGCCGCTCGATCGCAACAGCAACAAGATTCTTCTGGTTGCCTATCTTCTGAAGCAAAGCGGCGAGAGCGTCGTGATTGTCTCTAAGGATTTCGTCACTCGCGTTAAAGCAGAGGCGATGGGTCTTGAGTCGGAAGATTACGAGAATCTTAAGGTCTCCTATGAAGAGATGTATAGGGGATTGCGTAAGATTGAGGTATTGAAGAAGGATATTGACCTGTTTTACAAAGATGGGTTTCTTCCTCTCCTGCAAGGAGAGTTCAGGCCGAATGAGTATGTTTTTCTCACTTCGGCGGAAAACTCCTCTGCCGTCTGCAAATACAATGAAAAAACGAAGGGACTCGAGCCTCTTTTGCCTCTGAATCGCGATGTTTGGGGCATTCAACCCTTGAATGTTGAGCAGAGATGCGCAATCGATATGCTGCTGCGCGAAGATATTCAATTGATCACGCTGATCGGCCCTGCTGGAACGGGTAAGACCCTTCTTGCTCTAGCTTGCGGTATGCGAAGAGTGTTCGACGACACGATTTATTCGAAGATTCTCGTCTCCCGTCCGATCGTTCCTTTGGGAAAGGATATCGGTTATCTGCCCGGGACAAAAGAGGAGAAGTTGTATCACTGGATGCAGCCGATCTATGACAATCTCGAATTTCTCTGTTCTTCAGCTAACGGTGAGGGCAATGGCGCTGCGACGCTGGAGTTCATCATGGAAAGCAAGAAGATCGAGATGGAGGCGGTGACTTATATCCGCGGCCGCTCGCTTCCGAAAATGTACATCATCATTGATGAGGCTCAAAACCTGACGCCACATGAGGTCAAGACGATCATTTCGCGTGCCGGCAAAGGTACGAAGGTGATCCTTACAGGCGATGCGACTCAGATTGACAATCCCTATCTCGATAAGGATTCAAACGGTCTGACTTATATCGTTGGTAAATTCAAGAATCAGAAGATCTATGGCCATATGTTTTTAGAGCGCACAGAGCGCTCCGAGCTGGCCTCGATCGCAGCAGAATTACTCTAACTCGAAGCAGGCAGGGGCGGGCGAAAGCGCCCGTCTCATTTAAAGCATAGTGTTACATTTTGAGTCTGTAGATCGATTCTACCTGTTCAAGCGAAGTATAGCAGCAGTTCAGATCTTCGAGCCGGCCGCTTTCCATATCATAGACCCATCCATGAACAGCCAGACGCTGTTTGTTGTGCCACGCCTCTTGAGCGATCGTAGTATGGCAGACGTTCAGAACCTGCTGGCGGACGTTGAGCTGCACTAGGCGCCGAAAGCGCTCTTTGGGATCTTCGATCGCATCGAGTTCGCTTTTATTGCCCGCGTAGACGTCGCGGATGTGTCTCAGCCAATTATCGACAAGGCCAAGGTGATGGTCTTCCATTGCTGCCTTCACTCCGCCGCATCCGTAATGGCCGCAGATAATGACGTGCTGTACTTTGAGGATATTGACGGCGTATTCCAGGACGGAAAGGCAGTTGAAATCGGTGTGTGGAAAGACGTTGGCGAGATTTCGGCAAACGAACAGTTCGCCGGGAGCAAGTCCTACGATTTCATTGGCGGGCACTCGGCTGTCGGAGCATCCGATCCATAAATAAAGTGGATCCTGATCTTTTGCCAGAATTTTGAAAAAATCTGGATTTACGCCTGTTTTTTCTTCAACCCATAGCTGGTTGTTTTGAAATAGTTTCTTCAGCTCTCTCATATTGTTTATAGGTTGCAGCTCTTTAAGGTAAAAATCAATGAAAATTTCGGTAAAAACGTCCGTAGCAGTAAAATTTTTAGTGGACAGTCTTGGCTCTTATTCGTTAGAAAGGCTCTCATGAAGAGATCTTTTAAAATTTTACTGCTTGTTCTCTTTTTTCTGGGAATGGCAGCTCTTGCCGCGCTTGTGATCTGTACTCAAGATGTCCCTGTGCTTAATCCGAAGGGGATGATCGCAGAAAAGCAGCGCGATCTGTTTTACACCGCCTCGCTTTTAATGTTCATCGTTGTGATTCCTGCATATATCATGGCGGTCATCTTCGCGTGGAAGTACCGTGAGGAGAACAAAAAAGCGAAGTACACCCCTGATTGGGAGCATAACACTTTGGCGGAGATCCTCTGGTGGGGCGTTCCGTTTGTGATTATTGTTTTTCTGAGCATCTTGACTTGGACGTCGTCTCACGAGCTCAATCCTTACAAGCCGATTGTAGCAGAGAAAAAGCAGTTGACTGTCCAGGTCGTCGCTCTGGAATGGAAGTGGCTTTTTATCTACCCCGAACAGGGAATTGCGACAGTCAATTATCTGCAAATTCCTGAAAAAACACCGATTGCTTTTCAAATTACGGCCGAAGCCCCGATGAACTCCTTCTGGATTCCTCATCTCGGCGGCCAGATCTATGCAATGCCCGCTATGATGACTCAGCTCCACCTGATTGCTAATGAAGTTGGCACATACAGGGGCGCTTCTTCCAACTTGAGTGGAACGGGATTTGCCGGTATGTACTTTCCGGTTCATTCGACGACTCAAGAAGATTTTGACGAATGGGTTTCATCGGTCAAAGGATCTTCGCAGAGTTTAGGTGTCGAGGAATATCGCAAACTGGTGAAACCAACGCAGTACGAGCCTTCGGCTTATTATTCTCTGTCGAAACCGGATCTCTTCGAGTGGATTATCGATCAATATAATAGCCCCCAACAGGCTGGAGTAATGAAATGATGGAAATGCTGTTAGGTCGGCTGGGTGAAGAAGCCCTGAAGCACGATTGGATTGAATACCTGGCTGGGGTTTCGATGATTCTAGGTGGGATCGTGGCCGTCGTTCTGATTTCCTATTACCAGCGCTGGACATGGCTCTGGAAAGAGTGGATTACTTCAACCGATCACAAAAAAATCGGCATCATGTACCTGGTTTTCTCTTTCGTTATGCTGTTCAAGGGGCTCTTTGATGCGTTGATGATGCGCGCTCAGCAGGCAATGTCCTTTGGTGGCTCAACGGGATATTTGGGAGCAGATCACTTTCAGCAGATTTTCACGGCGCATGGTGTGACGATGATTTTCTTTGTGGGGATGGGGCTGATGTTCGGACTCATGAATCTGATCATTCCTTTGCAGATCGGCGCTCGCGATGTGGCGTTTCCCTTCCTCAATAACCTGAGTTTCTGGCTTTTTGTAGCCGGAGGGTTGTACGTCCTCGTTTCTCTGATGATCGGGTCGTATGCAGGAACAGGCTGGTCTTCCTATCCGCCTCTTGCAGGAATCAAATACAACCCTTCCGAGGGGGTCGATTACTGGGCGTGGACTGTCCAGATAGCGGGGGCCGGATCCCTTCTTTCGGGGATCAACTTTTTCGTGACGATTTTGAAAATGCGCTGCCCGGGCATGACCGTCTGGAGAATGCCAATTTTTGTTTGGGCCTCGTTCACAACAATGATTCTCGTGATCTTTGCCTTTCCAATTCTAACTGCAGATGTCGCCATGCTCACCACCGACCGCATGATCGACACGCGCATTTTTACTGCAGAATTTGGCGGCAATCCGATGATGTATATCAACCTCTTTTGGGCCTGGGGTCATCCGGAGGTTTACATTCTGATTCTGCCCGCTTTCGGAATTTTTTCTGAGATTGTACCGGTCTTTTCGAGGAAAAAGCTGTTTGGCTACCATACAATGGTCTGGGCGCTCATTGCGATTACGCTGCTCTCTTTTATCGTCTGGCTGCACCACTTTTTCACGATGGGCGCCGGACCGAATGTAAATTCCTTTTTTGGTATTATGACGATGATTATCGCCGTTCCGACCGGGGTTAAGATTTTCAACTGGCTCTTTACTATGCTCAGGGGACGGGTGAGCTTCCAAACGCCCATGCTCTGGTTTATGGCTTTTATTTTCACGTTTGTATCCGGAGGTATGACCGGTGTGCTGATGTCCATTCCCGGTTTCGATTTCCAGGCGCACAATAGCCTCTTTCTGATCGCGCACTTCCACTCGACGATCATCGGTGGCGTGGTCTTTGGCTTTTTTGCCGGATTTGCCTACTGGTTTCCTAAATTTACTGGTTTTCTGCTGAATGAAAGGATTGGCTGCTGGGCTTTCTGGTTCTGGTTCCTTGGCTTTATAGTGGCGTTTTTCCCTCTCTATCTACTTGGTTTTATGGGTGTGACAAGACGTTTGGATCATTTCGATGTCATGGGATGGCAGCCGCTCTTTCTAGTCGCGTCTATTGGAGCTTTTATGATCGCTATCGGATTTGCTCTGCAGTGCTGGCAGATCTATGTAAGCTTCCGCGATCGCAATCAGAATAGAGTTGGAAACGATCCATGGAATGCCAGGACGCTGGAATGGGCTACACACTCGCCGCCGCCATTTTACAACTTTGCACAGATCCCGGAAGTGCACGAACGCGATGCTTTCTGGGCAATGAAGCACTCCAAAGAGCCAAAGGAAAAGATTGTCTATCACGACATCCACCTGCCGAAGAATACTTCTATGGGTTTCTGGATCGGCGCTAGCAGTTTTCTCTTCGGCTTTGGTCTGGTCTGGTACATGTATTGGCTGGCCGCTTTCAGCTTCTTCGTCATAATCGCCTGCGTTATCGCAAGGCTGTACAACAAGAATATTGATTATTATGTGAAGGCCGCGGAAATAGAAAAAATAGAAGCAGGTAAAGCATGAAACACGAACATTATCCAGATGTCCATCATGATGTCTATTCCAGAACCGTATTTGGTTTCTGGGTCTATCTGATGACGGACTTCATGGTCTTTGCATGTCTGTTTGCTACATATAAAGTGCTGTATTATAGCACATTTGGCGGACCTACATCAGCAGATCTCTACGATCTTCCCTATTCATCCATCCAGACTCTCTTTATGTTGGCAGCAGCCTTTACGTCAGGACTCGGCGGCGTAGCGGCGCACCGTATGAAGAAGAATGCGACGATCATTCTTTTTTCACTGACTTTTCTTCTTGGAATGATCTTTCTCTGGCTGCAGTTCGGAGAGTTCTTTCGTTTTCTAAGCTTAGGCCACTCGTGGAAAAACAGCGCCTTTCTCTCGGCCTATTACACCCTTCTAGGTACATTTGCGGTGCATATGGTCTTTGCGCTTCTCTGGATTCCGGTTCTTCTCATACCTGTGTGGGGAGAGGGGATTACTTTTAACAGCGTAAAGCGCCTGACGTGCTTAAGGCTATTTTGGCAATTTTTAAATGTCGTATGGATTTTCATCTATTCATTCGTCTATCTGATGGGGGTGCGCTGATGGATATGCATCATGGATGGTATATAAGCCTCAAGCCGCTCGTTGTTGGCCTGGTTGCATCGCTGATTCTTCTTGCAGTTTCATTTGTAATGGTTGTTGCAGGGGATGTCGAAAAGGGTGTTCTCTATCCGGTTATTTTTGGGTTGGCCATTATTCAGGGTCTTGTGCAACTCATTTTCTTTATGCATTTAGGCATCGAGTCAAAACCGCGATGGAATCTAGTCAGTTTTGTCTTCTTGATTTTAGTTATGATTATCATTGTTGGTGGCTCAATCTGGATCATGAACAACCTGAATTACAACATGATGTATGACATGATGCCGGAGATGGGGCACTGAAATTTTGATGGAAAAAGCTCGTTCTTCGGCGGATTTTTATAGACTTAAGGCCTATCTCCTTCTTGCGAAGCCGGGCATCATCATGGGCAACGCGATTACGGCCACGGCTGGATTTGCCCTCGCATCAAAGGGGCGGTTCGATCCGGGGCTGTTTTTGGCAACTCTCGCCGGTCTTTCTCTCATCATTGGATCGGCTTGTGTTTTCAACAATTATATCGACCGGAATGTCGATCTGAAGATGGAGAGAACGAAAGCGAGAGCGCTGGCCATAGGCGTCATTTCGGTGGAGCGGGCTCTTTTTTTTGCAGTATGTTTGCTCTTGTCGGGGATCGCTGTTTTAATGGTAGCGACCAACCTGCTCTCCGTCTCGATCGCTCTTTTCGGGTTTTTCTCCTATGTGCTTCTCTACAGCTTCTCTAAATACCGGACGATTCATGGCACCTTGATCGGAAGTCTTTCCGGTTCTGTGCCTCCCGTCGTTGGCTACGTCGCTGTAAGCGGGCAGCTAGATCTCACTGCGTTGACCTTTTTTACCATGATGGTTCTCTGGCAGATGCCTCACTTTTTTGCGATCGCGATCTATCGGCTTAAGGATTATGCATCGGCTGGCATTCCTGTATTGCCGGTCAAAAAAGGAGTACATGCGGCGAAGATCCAGATGATGCTCTACATCATTGGCTTTATCGCTGTTTCCATGCTGCTTGCATGGGTCGGTGAGATGGGAATTCTTTATCTGCTAACGGCCACCGCTCTAGGTCTTGGATGGCTCTGGTTTTCGATCATCGGTTTTCAGTCGGGAAATGATCGACAGTGGGCGCGCAAGATGTTTGTCGCTTCACTTGTTGTGATTATCGGGTTGTCGGCAGCTATTTTTTTCAGTGCATGAAAAAGCCCAATGGGACATCGAAAGTGATGCCCGATTGGGATTTTGTAATTGACAAAACGCCTTAATACTTTCGGTTATTGAAAGGGCGGCGCTTTTTCTTAGGGTACGCTGATGGAGCTGGGCGCTTGCTTGAGCTGGGCTCCAGTCCTTCAATGGTTACTGAATCGATCTGCTGGCCTGTGAATGCTTCAATCTTTTTAACCAAGAAGCCGTCGCGGCGAGATGCAAAAGAAAGAGCCGTGCCCTTAGATCCCGCGCGGCCTGTACGTCCGATACGGTGAACATAATCCTCAGCGCTGCGAGGAAGGTCGAAATTGATGACGTGAGTCACCGCTTGCACATCGATGCCTCGGGAAGCGACGTCAGTTGCTACCAGAACATTGACCTCTCCGCTTTTGAGCTGAGCGAGTGTGCGCGTGCGTTGACGCTGCTTCAGATCGCCATGCAGCACAGCCGCGCGATGTCCTTTGTCATAAAGATCGTCAACAAGCTCATCTGCATGACGCTTTGTCGCGGTAAATACGATCGTGCGATCTACGCCTTCCATCTTCAGGATATGCTCGAGAAGGCGGTTTTTGTGGCGAATATCATCTGTATAATAGAGTTTCTGGCTGATATTGTCGTGTTTGGCCTGATCGGAATGAACAACGATATCCATCGGCTTGTTCAAAAGTTTTTCCGACAGCGCTTTCACACTTCCTTGTAAGGTGGCTGAGAAAAGCAGCGTCTGGCGATCTTGAGGTGTTCTCGCAACGATCTGTTCAACCGGTTCGACAAACCCCATGTCCAGCATGCGGTCAGCTTCATCGAGAACAATCATTTCCAGACGAGAAAAATCAATTTTGGAGCGGCCGATAAAATCGATCAGGCGGCCCGGAGTCGCAATCAAAACATCATAGGGCTTCGTCAGTTTGCGAAGCTGAACTTCATAGGGAACTCCGCCGACAACACATACAGTCTTGATGTGTGGAACGAATTTGCCGTACTTTTCTGCCTGGACAGCAACCTGCATGGCGAGTTCTCTTGTAGGTACCAGAATAAGTATGCGAGGACCTCTGCCTGGCTTATTGGAGGTAGTCATCAGTCGATTTAAAGCAGGTAGTAGGAAAGCTCCTGTTTTGCCGGTTCCTGTCTGTGCAGAGGCTCTGATATCGAAGCCTCTCATAATTTTAGGAATAGCTTTGGATTGGATTTCTGTTGGCTCTGTATAACCCGCAGATGAAAGGGCTTTAAGAATTTGTGGGTGTAAATTAAAAATGTCAAACGTCATGTAGATCGCTGGTTGTTTTTTTGAAGACTATAGCATCTCATACTTTGCTGATTAAAAGATATGTAATTTAAAAAAGCCGGAAAAAGCTCAAAACTGTCTACCTCCTTTTAAAAATAGACTTGATCAAACCTGTAAATCGGAAAAAATTACCATTTATCTAGCTTTTCTAAGATGTTTATAGTAAGTGCGTTAAGTAATTATTTTGTGCTGAGGTTCTTCTGTGTAGAGAAAAATCGGTAGCTGTTAATTCTCCATCCGTGCATAGTGTCTCTTATCTAAAATATGGGGGAACCATCTTGGAAAAGTCTAGAGGTACAGTTAAGTTTTTCAACATGCAAAAAGGCTTCGGCTTTATTACGCCTGATGCTGGTGGAAAAGATCTATTTGTTCATGCAAACAATCTTCAGTGCGATCCACATGCATTGCGTGAAGGTCAGAAAGTTCAGTATGTTGAAAGCCCAGGGAAGAAAGGCCCAGAAGCAAAAGACGTATCGATCATCTAAATCACTATTCCTGTACAATCTCTTAGTCAAAGATTATTTGAAAAAGAGATTGTTATATTTGAATTGAATTTCTGATCGTCTTTTTTTCTTTGCGGCTAAGTAGCCTGAAGAGATTAATGAGACCCGGAGAAATCCGGGTCTTTTTTTTTGTTAAATTCAGTAGTGATGATTTCAACAGTTCCGCTGCCCAAGTGGTAGTAGGCTCCTATACAGTCGATTTTCTTTTCAGCGATGAGATTTTTGAGTATGCGACTTTTCTTTAGATAGGCGACAGTCCAGCGTACATTGTCTTTAATAGCCTCTTCGAGGCTTTTTGCGCCTTGAATCGCAGGCTTTATCAATTTAGCGACATCCTTGATATCAGCCGTTTCTCCCTGCATGACAGCATTAACCGCCCCGCATGACTCATGCCCCAGGACAAGTACAAGCGACGATCCCAGGACCTTTGCAGAAAAATCAATGCTATCGAGCTCAATCTTTCCGACAACATTTCCGGCCACCCGGACAATGAAAAGATCGCCCAGACTCTGATCAAAGATGATCTCCGGGACAACGCGCGCATCGGAGCAGCCAAGGATGATGGCAAACGGCATTTGCCCAACGACTAGTTTTTTTCTCCGATCTGAAGAGTGATCTGCATGGTGAAGCTCATCTTGAGTATAGCGCTGGTTTCCTTCGACGAGCCTTTGTAGCGATTCGGAAGGAGTGAGGCAAAAAGCTGTGTTGTAAAAAACAAGGTAGCAAAAGATCGTCCATCTCATAACCTCTTGATAGAGCCTCTGCGATCTGCTGTCAATTATTCAGAATTTTTTCTTGGAAATGTGCTTCAGGTATGCGTAAATAGAAAGGTAACCAGAAGGTATTGATGAATGTAAAGGATAGTAACGGAAATCCTCTCAGTGAAGGGGACTCTGTGTTGGTTATCAAGGATTTGAAGGTCAAAGGCGCTTCCATGACTCTCAAGAGAGGTACTAAATTCAAGAATATCCACTTAACTGGCAATGAAGAAGAAGTCGAGTGTCGAGATGGCAAAACAGTCCTTGTTCTCAAGACCTGTTTTTTGAAAAAGGGATAATAGACCTCTTGCGTAACCTGGATTCTGTTGATATTACCCCTTTCTCAGCCCCCATCAATCAATAGGGCCGTCTTCTTGGAGCATTTCCTCGATTGTTCTGGTTGCCGAAGCGCGCTTTTTGTATTGGTTCCGCTTTGATAGAAGGGTCTGGTTCAAATCCAACAATCACTTCTTTAGGTAAATCGCGTTTGATCAGGCGTTCTATATCGCGCAGCAGCGTGTGCTCATCGACGCAGACCAGGGACACGGCTTTGCCGGCATGACCGGCGCGACCCGTGCGGCCGATACGATGGACGTAATCTTCAGGAACATTGGGAATCTCAAAGTTGACCACATAAGGCAGCTGATCGATATCCAGACCGCGTGCTGCGATATCTGTCGCGACAAGTACTCGGAGAGATCCTTCTTTAAAGCCGGCCAGAGCGCGGGTGCGAGCAGCCTGGCTCTTATTGCCGTGGATCGCATCAGCGTTGATGCCATCTTTGCTCAGTTTTTCAGCGAGGCGATTCGCTCCATGCTTTGTGCGTGTAAAGACGAGTACCTGCCCCCAGTTCTGGGAAGAGATCAGGTGGGACAGCAGCTTTGTTTTCTGCTCCCGGTCAACAGGATGAATCAGCTGCTCAACATGTTCTGCAGAAGTATTGCGCTGAGCCACTTCGATGACGGATGGCGAAGTTAACAAACTGTCGGCAAGCCTTTTGATCTCATTGGAGTAGGTTGCTGAAAAAAGCAGATTCTGGCGCTTTGCAGGCAGCAGCTTGATGATTCTTCGAACATCGTGAACAAAACCCATATCGAGCATGCGGTCGGCTTCATCCAATACCAGGATCTCTACCTTGGAGAGATCTACATGATTCTGGTTTGCATGATCGAGTAAACGCCCCGGGGTGGCTACTAAGATGTCTACTCCCTGGCGCAGCATGTTAGTCTGCGGGGTAATATTGACGCCGCCGAAAACGACGGCTGATTTCAAGGATAGATATTTGCCATAAGTCTTGATGCTTTCACTGACCTGTGCGGCCAGTTCGCGAGTAGGTGTGAGGATTAGCGCGCGTACGGGGCGCGGGCCTTTGCTATTTGCATATTTGCTAAGCAGATGCAGCATGGGCAGGGTGAAGCCGGCAGTTTTTCCGGTACCTGTTTGAGCGCCGCCTAGAAGATCTCCGCCTTGCAGAATAACCGGGATAGCTTGGCTTTGAATGGGGGTGGGCGTGCTATAGCCATGCTCAGTAACAGCACGGAGAAGTTCGGGTAATAGACCGAGAGTATCAAAAGTCATCATAAAATATTCCAAATTTAAGCGTAATAATGGATTTTAGGGTTGATGATACCACGCGAACTCATTAATTATAATGGTAATACTTGTAAATTCGGGTTGCTGACCAATCATCTAGAAAAAAAAGAGAGCTGTTTTCCCAGCCCGTAAGGGAAAAGGTATTGCTGATAATCGTACATTGATCCGGTAACTCTTTTTTTAATTTGGGTGAGAGTCTTCTCATGCCTTCCGGAAAAAGATAGCAGATGATGACTTCAGCCTCGGAGAGGTTCTCTTTAAAAAAATCTTTACGTAGGATGGTTAAATTGGGTCTTCTCAGGAGGGCTTTAGCAATGCGTGAAACAAGGAAGGGGAGAGGTGATAATTCAAAGGCGATGACTTTTGCCTTGGGATAGCGTTTGGCTAAAAGAAGGGCAAGGCCACCCCATCCGCTACCAAGCTCGTAAATCAGACCCTCTTCGATGGATTCTTCAGAAAGTAGTTGAATGATGGCTCTCTTGGCTTTTTTGCTGCTCGGCATGGGGGAGATCCCCAGAAGAAGGGAGTAAATGATAATGCTGCCAAAAGAGACGAAGAGGAAAAGGAAGAAGATACTTATTGCCATACACAGGGAGTGTACCTATAAATGATTCTTCTAATGAAATGGAATTTGTAAAAAAACGAGGACACCCTATGCCCCTTCCATCATTTGAAGAAATTCACATTGAAAATACCAATTCCTGCGGCTACAAATGCGCTATGTGTCCGCGCGAAAGTCATACGCGTCGAATTGGCTATATGACTTTGGAGGATTTCTCGTGGGTTCTCGAAAAAATAGGTCCTTTTAAAGGACGTTTCCATTTGCATGGGTTTGGCGAACCTCTTCTCGATCGGCAACTCATAGCAAAGATTCAAGTGTTGAAGAAAAAGCTCCCTGCATCGCCAGGATTGATTTTCTCTACACTAGGCGTTCGCGTAGCGGAGGATTATTTTTTAAAACTACTCGAGGCAGGTTTGGCCTCTATCGTCGTCAGTCTGTATGGTTTTAACCAGGAAGAGTATAGAAAAATCCATGGATATAATGGATTTGAGCTGGTGAAACGAAACTTGGAACTGTTAAGCAGTGCATCCAAGCGTTTTCAAGAGTTTAAGGGGATTGTCAAGGTACCATCTGCTTCGTTATCGTCCCTACCAATTGCACCCTCCGAGGAAAAAATCGATTTTTGCAACTGGGCGAGAGATCTCGGATTCGTCATGGAGGAGTGGAGAACTGTTCACAATTTCAGTGATGGGCGCCAGTATAATCTGCCCAATACAGAAGGGATGTGTCCTGTCATAAACGGAAATAGGAGAAACATCCTAAATATTACATGGGATTTGAATGTAATTCCCTGCTGCTTTGACTTCAACGCAACGATTCCTTTTGGCAATTTACGTACTCAGAGCCTTGAAGAAATTTTCTCAAGTCCAGAATATTTATCCTTTGTGATTGCTCATAAAACAGCCAGTCTTGCCGCTTATCCAGTTTGCCAAAACTGTGAAAAATTCGATTGTTCCTAAGAACCTACCCGCGCTCTGCATTTTGATTGGTGGAATTTAAAAATTTCCTTTACCAAAAAAAATGATCCTATTAAGATTTTCCTCCGAATTTAATAAGATATTTGGTGGCCCTGCGATGGATTTTAGAGGTTTTTTTCCTTTGATTGCTTTTTTTGGAGTAAGTATTTTTCAAGCTTCGCTCGAAGCTAATCAAATTGATGACATAAATCAGGTGAAGTTTTCTTCTCAAGTAAGTCAAGATGAATTTGTCTATTCTATTTTATATGGTTTATTAGGAAAACAGGATAAAGGGTATTACCTTGAAATTGGAGCTGGCGAGCCAATTTATATAAATAATTCCTATTTTTTTGAGAAAAAATTGCAGTGGGATGGCGTAAGTATCGATATTTCTGATGGCCTTGCTGAACGCTGGTATGCCGCACGGAACAATCTTTTGCTTTCTGAAGACGCTACTCAATCTAATTACTCTGATATTTTGAAAACTTTTCCCCGGGTTATCGACTATCTGTCTTTAGATGTTGATGGTAGTTATGACTTGGTTTTAGAGAAACTGGTTAGTTCTGATCATATTTTTAAGATCATAACGATAGAGCATGATTTTTATCGTTATGGAGATCTGTATAGAAAAAGAGAAAGAGAGATTCTTACAGGGCTTGGCTACCATTTACTCTGCTCAGATGTGTCAAATAGTGGGCTTGCATTTGAAGATTGGTGGATTTATCCGGATTTTTTTTCTCAAGATATATTCGCAAAGCTGACTGCTCTAGATTTGCGAGCGAAGGATTACAAGGAAATTATGCAGGTTATTAGAACTTTAAATGGGAAGTAGATGATTAAGTATATGATAGCCATTACATCGTTTGCACTTGCTGTTACTTCACTCCGTGGTGAAGTTGTCCTTCAAAAAAGCACAACCGGAAATTCAATCCAATATAGAGAAGTGTGTCGCAATGCCGCTCTAAATGATGCAATCTTTCAAAATTTTCGCTCTATTGAGCCTTATTTTAATGCGGTTGAGTGTGGACAGGGAGGTGAGTTTGCTCATTACATCCGTAACAATGCTACCTCGAAAACCCTTTCTCTCATTCCCAAATTCAGTGAATTAGATCTATATGGAAACCCTGTTAGAAACATGATTCCGGAATTTGGTCTTTTTTCTGGTACTGCTTTGAGATATGTGCTCTTTGCTGATCATATTTCCAGGCTATTTGACCTTCCAAAAGACTACACGGTTGTAGAGATTGGAGCAGGGTTTGGAGGTCAGGCGTATGTTCTATCCCAATTGCTACCCTTTTCTCAATACTACGTATACGATCTGCCTGAGGTTGAAATGCTTATCGACAAGATGATGTCGACACTTTCCACACACAATGTCATAGGTATGGATGTGCATGCAGAGCTGCCAACAGATAGCATTGATTTATTCATTAGCAATTATGCGCTCACCGAGTGCGATCGAGATACGCAGCTTGATTATTTTAAACGAGTTGTTGTGAAGGCAAAACGCGGATACATGCTCTTTAACGATACGAATATCTTTGACCATCTTTCTCTATCTGAATTTATTGAGTTATTCCAAGCGTATGGAATCCATCCAAAGATTCATCCAGAGCCGGTTTTCAGTTATACCGGGAATGTTTTAATCACTTGGGATAGGACAACCTATGAAAAATAAGAGACTTGGGTTTCTTTATACTGCGCTGTTGCTGTTTTCGAATGCGTATGCAGAGGATAATCCTTACGTAATTGGTTCGATTTTAGGTAGGCTTGGGAATCAAATGTTTGAAGTGGCAACGACCTGTGCTTTAGCCTGGGATAATAATGCCGAACCCTATTTTCCAGACTTTATTCCTCTTCTACCTCACTCTGAAAGCTTACACCATGTTCTTTTTAGATGTGCTCTCTATCCACCTAAAAATGAGATCTCATGTGAATGGGCAACACCTGTTTCTGGGTATGAGCCGATTCCTTTTACAAATGGGATGAAGCTTTCTGGATACTCTCAAAGTGAAAAATATTTTGCTCACCATCGAGATCGATTGCTCCAGTTTTTTGCTCCAAAGGATAGCGATTTGCAATATATAAAAAGCAAATATGAACATATATTGGAACATCCTCATAGCATTTGCGTTCATATACGTTATTATTTTGTGGAGAAACCCGATGAGCCATCATACAGACAGTACGATGAGGAGTATTATGAAAAAGCGATGGATCTATTTACAAATGACGCCCTTTTTGTAGTGATCAGTGACGATATAAACTTTGCAAAAGAGGTCATTCCAACAAAAGGAAGGAACGTCATCTTTATTGAGAATGAGCCTCACTATATCGATTTTTTTCTCCAAACACTGTGCAAACATAACATTATTTGTAACTCCACCTTTAGTTGGTGGGGTGCCTGGTTGAATCAAAATCCAGGAAAAATAGTCGTCAGACCAGCAAAATGGGTAGAAGCCTTCCCCGATATTGGAGGGCCTGATTCTTGGATTAGGATTGATGCCAAAAGTTATCAAGAGAAATTACAATGAAGAACAAGCTCCTGTTATCTTTTTCCTTATGGACATTGCTTGTTCCTTACGCTCTCTTCCCATATGAACTAGGCATAGTTACGATGTTTAGGAATGAAGCCAATTATCTCAAGGAATGGATTGAATATCACCATATGCTGGGTGTAGACCATTTTCTGCTTTACAATGATCGCAGTGATGATCATTGGGCGGAAGTGCTAGAGCCTTATATAAGCTCTAATTTAGTAGAGGTAATGGATCATCACGCACTTCCGGAAATAGATATATTTCCTGGTTGGCAAACTACAGCCTATCAAGATGGTCTTAGACGTTCTAAAGGAAACACTAAATGGCTTGCATTCATTGATGTAGATGAGTTTATCCTACTTAAAAAAAATACAACGATTCCTGATTGTTTAAATCAGTTTTTTTCTTCGGCTTCAGGGGTATACATATGTTGGAGAAATTTTGGAACGAATGGGGTTTATATAACCCCAGGAGCACCTATTCTCATGCATCTTACTGCAGCTTCTGATCCTTTTCATTCAAGAAATGCTGCCGGAAAAAGCATAGTAAGGGTAGATGAGGTGGTTATAGATCTGGTATGGTCTCCGCACCAGCTTTTCTTAAGAGATGGTGCTCAATATTACAATAGTTCGGGTCGTCCTCTCTATTTTAATGGGACTGATCTTCAAGTCGATCCTCAGCACACAAGTGATTATATCCAGATTAATCATTATGTGATGAGGGATGAGAATTTTTATCAGAATTCGAGAGTACCAAAAGCCATTTCTAAAGAATATGGTGATCTTGCTCTTCTCCAGGAGCATTATCAGAGTTTCAATCATACACAGGATTATCAAATGATTGAGTTTCTCAAGGAGAAACATCCCGCGATGTATCAAGCTTTTTGGCTTGGGCAGTAATTCACTAACTCATTAGAAAAAGAGACAATATGAAATCCTTGTTTTTGAAAATGTTATTGCCTATTGTTTTGTTCAGTAATTTAGAGGCGAATATTGAGGGTTATTTTAAAAAAGCTGAAGGTAAGTCTGATGATTATTGCAATCAAATGAGGAATGTTGATTTTATTTACACTATTAATTTGGATCAACGACCTGAAAAATTTGCCCATTGCCTAGCTGGGCTAGCTCCTTATGGGATCACTCCCTATCGTTTTTCTGCAGTAAATGGGTGGGAACTTTCCTTAGAAGCTATTAATAGGCTTGGAATCCCATACCAAGGCTATATGGTTAAAAATCTATGGGGGACAGCCTATTTACCAGAGGGGAATTTTGAGCCTTATCACGAAGTCATGAATGTCGAAGGAAGAACCTACTTTTGCCATTGCATGTCTCGAGGAGCCATAGGCATCGTCCTTAGCCACCTCTCTGTGCTTCAAGATGCATATGACTCTGGCTATAAAACAATTTGGGTCATGGAAGATGATATCGAGGTCATTCAAAATCCCCATCTTCTTCCTCAATTAATCGATGAACTCAACTCTCTTACTGGAGGAGAGTGGGATATTTTATTCACAGATCAAGATACAAAAAATCAGGAAGGGAAATATGTTTCCTGCCTAAGTTATGCAAGAAGGCCTAATTATACTCCAAACCGACCTGAGAGATTTTCTTCGAATGTGCTTGTAAGTAATAAATTTAAGAAAATTGGAGCTCGCTATGGCGCCTATTCAATGATTGTGAGCCGATCGGGCATGGAGAAAATTTTAAGGTTCATTAAGACTTATGGGGTATTTCTTCCCTATGACATGGAATATTACTTACCAGATGACATCGACATATATAGCGTCATTAGCGATGTCGTTTCGACTCAACCTCAAGCTTTATCAGACAATGCCGGAGCTAATTATAAGAAAAATATTTGATCTAGGAGTAAAAAAATGATGAAAATAATTTTATTTTTTTATTTGATTCTTTTATCCATTGGAGTTTTGAAAGCAGAAGACAGGCAGCATCCTTTATTTTTTAGTTTAGGTTCTAATTGTGAAATTGCAAATATGCTCGGGCATTCTGGTCTTAGGCACGCTGCTGGACCTCTAGACTGGGTATTGACCTTAGACTACGATCGCTTTCTTTTGCTCTTAGAGAATGATTTTGAAGGTTTTGTTGATGAACGTTTTTTAACTCAATATCCGGATACCCATGTTATCAATTCACTTTATAATATTGATTTTCGTCATGATTGGCCTGATTTAGATTTTGCAAAACATCTTCCTGAAGTCCAAGAAAGATTGGGAAGGCGTATACAACGTATATTAGAGTTAAAAAATCATGAAGGAAAAGTGTATTTTATTCGAGGAGCTTTTGATACAAATATCAACCCTCTTCTCCCTACAATCACGAAAGAGTGTACAAAAATTACACCGCAAGATGCTGAAAATATTAGAAGTGTTTTGAAACGAAAATATCCGAAATTAGATTTTGTTTTGGTGATTTTTAACTATGTAGAAGAGCTTGTTGGCGATTTTTCTGATTTAAATGGGGTGATGGAATTTAAGGTCAGCAAATTGAACAGACCTGAAAAAGAAAAGAGCTTTAAAAAGGCGATTGAATCTTTAATTTCAATAATTTATGAGACCAAGTAATCGTTAAGTGTTTTTGATTGTCATGCCACACTCCATTAAATGAAGTTGACAAGATCCTGTTATTGCTTAATAGAAAGGATTGTGGCCGATTTTAAAGGATAACATGTACGATGGAAAGCATCTACCTTTAGCTCCGTTGCGGGTATTTCTCATACGAGTCGCCTGTAATTTGACCTTTGGTTTAGTGATTATTGCGTTTTCCCTGGGAGTAGGCATGGTTGGCTACGCTTATTTTGAAAAAATGGGCGTAGTGGATGCCTATGAAAACGCAGCTATGATCCTATCGGGCATGGGACCTGTGGATACGGTTCACACAGTGGGAGGCAAGATTTTTGCAGGAACTTACGCGCTTTTTAGTGGCGTCATCTTCCTTGTCGTCATTGCCATTATTGTCGCTCCAATTTTTCATCGTTTTTTTCATCATTTTTTGATCAAAGACAGAAAATAAAAAAAGTATAAATTTCATAAAAAACAGATTAAATCTGGATCCAATACTCTGGGAGTAAATCAGAAGTATTTAATAGGTAGGCTGGGTTGAACCAGCATTTGGGTGCTATTACTCGTTTGTTTGGGTTGCGGTTGAAATAGGCACCCCACCGAAAAAACTAGAATTTACGATGATTTCGACATATCTTTCTTGGGGTTATGACACAGCCTTTCTTTTTTTGGGAAGGATTCTTAATGAGCCGTCTCATTTTACAGCGCTCTTATTTGCTTTTCAAACGGCACACACTTACGCTGACAACTCTAGAAAAGGTTCTTAGTATCTGATCAGGAATTGTGTATTTTTCTGAATGAGGTGTTTTTCAAAGACAATTTCCTCATAAGGACAGAGCCCTTGGTGAAGATCATATTTATTAATCAGAAAGCTGAGAGGTACTTGTTCGGGAAAGCAAGATTGAAAAGGAGTTTTTTGTTCGGCAAGTTGGTGCCAATCCGCTAGAAGTTGCCTTACTTTGGGACTTTCCAGATCAAGACCCAAAATACCTGCGGCATAGTGAGGGATCTTTTCGAGATCCTGCTGGGATCTATTGTAGGCTTGAGCTAAATCGGGAGTGATAATTTCTCCGGAATGCTCTGTAAATCCGTGAAAACTTTTTCTGAAATAGGCTCCATCTTGTCTGATTTTTTCAAATACTTGGGAAAGATCTGTCAAAACTGTAACAGAAAGATCTAGCCAAAGTACTTGTTGGTATCCTAACTGGCGAGCTTCCTCGAAGGCACAAAGCTTAAACGCATAGGGAGTATCACAGAGCAAAAGCCCTCCATATTCCATATTAGGCCATCCGCCTATGCGATATAAGACATCTCCAGAAAAATTGCACTCTTCTAAGCTCTGAAGGAGTCTTTTTAAACCTATATAGTATAGATCCGTTTCATAACGAGGATTGATGCTGGAATAGCAAGCAACGCAAATAGCTGAATTTTTTCCCTTCTTTATTTGCAGGGAATAGGAAGGCTGGTTTTGAGAAAATAGTTTGAAAGATTTAATATGCTCGGTTCGAAATCCGTAGGCACGGGGTGTTATATCTGCAAGCTCATGATCCAAAAAGTTTTGCACTGTTTCTAGATCTTCTATAGAAGGATTCACCCAACTCGGCAAAAGCTCTTTTGGTAGAGCAGATAAAGGAGCCGTGAGGCCAAATAAGATCAAGCTGTAGAAGATCGCAAAAGTTCTCACAATTTTTTACTCAAATTAACATTTGTTTGCAGCTTATCAAAATATTAGGTATCGTGTCAACTTTACAGTCGGATGAAAATCAATGAATCGACTATTCGCGTTGTTTGGACTCTTCTATATTATTACATTGGAAGGAGCCGATATCCAAAATGAAAATGTGTTTCTTTTATCTTTCCCCGGTTCGGGAAATACTTGGACGCGTTATTGCATTGAATTCATTACTAAAAGACCAACAGGGGAAGCCATCTACTTATTTCCTATGCAAAAAAACAATCGTCGAATGGACTGTCCTCTCAATAACAATTTCCTTCTTGGGGTTAATTACGATGCACCTCCGGTGATAAAAATTCACGATATCGAAGCTCGTTCTCCTATTGGAGAAAATGATTACCTGATTGTAGTGGTTAGAAACTTTAAAGAGAGCCTTCTTCGTCATTTAGGAGCAGATGGATCGAGAGCTATCGCCACATTGCAAGATCCGAACAATATGTATACAAGTGCGTTAAGAATTTACCACAATTGGCCTGAAGATCGTAAATTGCTCATATATTATGAAGATTTTCTCCAGTTTCCTGAGCAAACTCTTTATCTATTGGCTGATTTTTTTCAAACGGGACATGAATTGATCCCTCTATTTCTCCAAGATTTTGAGATGCATAGACAAAACGGCATTGCGATTTATGAGCATACTTCAGTGACTCATGGAACAGATCTGCACTATCACGGGAATCGTATTAGTAAGGAGAAGCGTCTGGAGCTTGATGCTCTTTGTGAAACAGCAGACCCTGAGATGTTTAGAACCTATTTACTTCGCTATCAAGAACCAAAAAAATAAAGGCCCTCTATGAAAAAAATTGTGATACTTCTTTTCTGTTTAGCATTCTATAGCCCTATATGGGGACAGGCCATCAATCGCTGGTTTTTAGCTATTAAAAAAAACGAGGGAGGAAAGCCGTATGAAGCGCTTAACAATTATACCCCTATTTTCCCTCCGGATGGAAGATTCTATGCAGACCCCATGCTATTTAAGTATAATGGAACTAACTATCTTTTTTTTGAAGATTATGACTATAGAAAAGGGTTTATATCTTTCGTAACAATAGATGAGGATCTCAATATCTCTACTCCCGTTAATGTGTTGGAATTAAATACACATTTATCCTTTCCCTTTATTTTTGAAGAAGAGGGACACATCTACATGCTTCCCGAGTCATGCACTTCTGTCGAAGTCACTTTATATGAAGCGGAAAATTTCCCTTATAATTGGACTAAAAAGCAGACCTTATTGCCTTTTGCTGGGGTTGATTCTATTTTATTTAAGCAGGATGGTTACTACTGGATTTTTACGACACCAGATCATCCTGATCAGTCCACGGAAATTTACTACAGCCAGAGCCTATTCTCTGAATTTAAGTCGCATCCGATAAATAGCAAACGACTTCCGGGGAGAAATGCAGGTAATTTTTTCATAGATAATGAAGGAAGATTGATTCGACCTGTCATGAATTCTGATATTAGCTATGGCCATCATATTATTCTAAGAGAAATTCTCACGCTAACTCCTACTGAATTTGAAGAAAGGGAAATCTATATTATGAATTCAGACTGGGCTCCTAGTTTGAAAGGAATGCACACCTTCAATTTCAATGAAGATCTTGTTGTTTATGATGGAAAAGTAGTGAGCGAACCGTTTCCTCGTAAGAAGGAGGAGTCCTTCTCCTATCAACAAATCCATGGTGAAAGGCGATGGATGGACGAGAATTATTTTCCCAATTTGGAAGGCAGTGTCCTCTTTGTAGGAATTGCCCCTTATAATGAGGATCACTATAAACAGGTTAAAAATCCGGAACTTTTTGAAACGATCGATTTTGATCAGAGAAATATACCATATGGAAGTCCGTATGGGCATCATGTTGCAGATTTTCTTGCTTTTGAGCCTGGACATTTGTACGATCACATTTCTTTATTTGGCATGTTAGGACGACATGACGACCCTCGCAGTGGTGAGAAATTCAATATCGATTCACAAAAAACCATTACTTTAGCCTTGAAAAAGGCGCATCAATTGTTAAAACCCAATGGAACCTTATTGCTAGGACCGGATATTATTTCAACAAAGCCAGGAACTAAAAATGTCCCTCATTTGAATGTATATTTTTGGTATGATCGTCTGGAAAAAGATCCGTTAGACATGTATGAGCCTATTTTCTTGGGGATAGGAGATCAGAATTTTGTATGGTGGGGTCGCAAGAACTAAAATCGCAACCTTAGGGAGCTCAGACATGTTACGATTCCAATTTATAGAATGCCCTACTACCCGACAGATCCTATCTGGCAGAGTAGATGAAAGTTATCTGAGGATATTCAACGGAATATTAAACCCTATCCTGCTGTGAAATTTATCCATTATGGGGCTCGCACGAGAACAAAATCATGACTTTTTATCATAGTGTTTTCTGGGAGTTCCCCTCTTTTTTTTAGCATGATTTAGAGAATAAATCGCCTAAGCTCGGGGTCTCTGTAGAAGAGTTGCTAGAGAAATATTATCTTCATATGACCCCACAAAATATGGGGAAAGCTTTCAATAAAGAAGGTCGGGAAAATTCTTGGAATTCTCCCTCTAAAAAGAATACCTGATTTCCGCGTAAAATTGATTGGAACTGTATCCGCTTCCTCAAATAGACTCCCATAGGGTTTTTGGATTTCGCGACATGCTTCAAAAAAACTGATGATTTCGGGAGCCTGGTTGAACTCTGGGTAGCGAGAACAAAGAAATTCATGGAAATGGGTCGAATAATAGAAGGAGATTTGCCCTCTTCCCGCCCTTTTTGATTCGTCGTAGAAACCAAAAAAATTGGTGGAATAGTAATTTCTATCTTTTGAGCGGATGAAACGCTCTTTGATGCTGTATAATTTTTGCGCCCAGACTGGATTTGTTTGAAGAAATTCGATGAGCTCATCGAAATAGGCATAAAGAGAATCGAATGTTGCCGCTTCCTGTTTTTTATCGCAAATTTCTACATAACCCGCTTGTTTGAAGTGTTCAGCAAGAGACGTTGCACATAGAGCATGAAATGCACATAAGAGAAAAATCGATAGAAACAGAGTCTTTCGGGCAATCATGAATTCCTTGCATTATTTGTCTTTAGATACTCTCAAGAACTAAATGAATCTTGTCTGCAGTTTATTTTTTGGCTAGTATTTTGAGTTTATCGCTTGCATTTACCCACTTTTCATGAGCTATATAGCCGCTGTTAATCAAGAAAAATATGAGGTAACCAGAGGAAGGTGTAAGAGAATTTCTAGTTGTTTTGTTATTTCGATGCCTACTCTCCGACCCTTCTCGATTGAGATAGATTCTTGCGCGTGTACGCGCAAGAATCTTTGAGAAATCTTCTCTTAAAGAGGCAGAATTGCGGCATAGATCCAGTTCAAAGAAGAGGACCCCGGTCCAGTCTTCTCCCGTAATGGCATGCTTTTTACACCCCCAGCAAACTTCGTTTATACGCGAGGCCTTCCGGGTTAGCCTCTTTTTTTATTGCGTGTCTACAGATTGTGAGATCATATCGTAGTCTTTTATGTCAGCTGGATAGGATTCACTTAGGTCAGGAATGAGGATGATCCAATCAGGCAGATTAATGTTTTCTTTAACGTTATGTATATCACATCTCAAGGGAGCCACAACAATTTTATTAGGCTGATTGTTGAGATATGCTGCCCACCATGAATAACACGAGTTAGCAATAATATGGTTCTTCAACATCGACATTAAATAAAATTCCAGGATATGATCGTTTTCATCAATAAAAAAGAAATTCCGATTCATTAGAGGAAAGTGTTTTTTGCACCAGTTGATACGATCCGAAAATACAACAAATAAAGTATCTGAAGGAAAAAGATTGATTGCGTTTTTGTAATAATTAAGACCAACAAATCTTAAAATACTATCGTGGTATTCTTTGTTGTAAGTGCGAACGTGAATACTAACGGTGTTTGGGTTCGATAATAAGAATCCATATTTTTTATAAATCGCATCTAAAATTATATCGGAAGGAGCAAATACCTGTAGAAGTTTGTCGCGGTAGTGGTGAAAATGCTTCCAACAAAAAAAATCGCCGATAATATCTAGATCGGGACGAAAGGGAATGGGCTTGCAGTCCCACCATCCGCCTCCACTATCGTATTCATTATAAACATATTGTACGGATCTAGGCGGTGAATTTGGATTTAGCCGGAAAAAAAAATGGTCGCGGTTATAGGAAATTTTCCAAATTTCTTTATTCAAATCAGGAAAAAAAGGTTCGGCATCGTATTCCCAAGCATAGGCTAAAGTCGTTGCTATCTGATTCATGTTATTCGCCAGTTGCCCATGTAATTGACATGTAACAAAAGGACGTTGAAGAACCTGAAAGTCAGGGATTTCTTCCTCTGTTAAGGATTTGGACATAGATTCAAGTTTTGCCTTATCTGTTCCTAAAGGAACAGGATTGAGGGATGAAAGCAGTTCGGCGAAGGGAGAAATGGTGAAAAAAATGGTTAGTAAGAACCTGGAAAACAGTATTTTCTTAGATGTTCTTTCATGTTTATCCATAAGTTTGCCTTTTTGTTAAAATCTGTAGAATTAGGTTTGCTTATTTTTTTGGTGATTTGGTTTTTCTGCAGTTTCTTTTGATGTTTAAAATGGACTATTTATAGTGGATTTTGATAAGTATAACTTACTGGTCCTTGCACACCACTGTGGGAAGGATCTACGAGTCTTTTATTGAGTTCTATCGTTTGCTGAACTGGATTAATATACTTTGAGCAAAGGCTTAGATTTGAGTTTGTTCTAATTAATACATCAGTGTTTGAGAGTAAAAGACAATCCAAAAGAGCTTCTTCTCCTTTTATGTACGGATCGAATGATAGATCGTAATGAACGGGTACACTGGTTACCGAACGATGACATGGAAGATAACAGACCTTATCTCCGAATTTGTAAATCATATAATGGAGAAAAAAAAATTCATCTGTTGCGACGAAAATCTTGTAATTTCTATGGAGTGGGATTTCAGAAATAATTTGAAATACTTTGTCAAGAACATCATTAAAACTTACTCTATTTGCTTCTAATACTTTATCTGTGCCTCGATAATGAATGCCTATTGTGTAATTATCGTAAAAATTAGCCTGTTTGAATTTGTTTGCCTTTTCTAATATGTTTGGTTTGATCTTTATATATTTATTCATCAAGTAATGCATCCTATTAATGGGCGTGTGAAATTCAAAATCAATGATTTTTGGATTTAGGCAATAGTCGTCTTCCTTTATTATGGTTTTTTCTTGGCTTTCTATGTTGTTTTGAAAATGAATAGGTTCGAAATAGTATTCCCACCAATTCGTTCCTAATTCTTTTTTATAATATAATCCAGTTTCTTCAAATTCGATATCAAGACCAGTTATTTCGTTTTGGTCATATTTATCTAAAAAATATAAAACATAGTGAAGCATGCTGAACATCCCATACGCTTTGCTACGCAAAATAATATGCTCCTGCGCAAAGGCCGACTCAAAACAACAGAGGATAAAAAATGTGCTCAAGATGTATTTTCTCACAAAATCCTTCATGGGGTTAAATTTTAAAGGAAATTTTATGAATTGGCCTATTAATTGTAAATATTGAAAAATCCTTTCCGAGAGTGGCGACAATTGGCTTGCTTCTGAGAAATTTCTTCTGTTTTTAAACTTGAAGTAGCTCTGCAAACATCTGTTAGATCTTCTGTATAGTATTGAATATTGATCTTGAGGATTGTATTGAAATAGATATTTGCCAAGCCTCAATATTTTCTGGTAATAGTTTCTTACAACGATTTCTTCTTTCATAGTTTTGTCATTTTCTATCACTTTTCCGATGTCCGAATCAAAGTTCCAGGTGTATTTCAGGATTCTCCAAGTTAGGCTCGTAAGCCACCGAAGTCATTTTTGTAGTTAAATAACCTTTAGAAAAGCCTTCAGAAACAGAAAAGTCGGGAAAACTGGAAATATATTAAAACATCAGTTCTAGCGAATCTCATTTCGAAAGTCAAAAATGAACGTCCTTTTGAATTTCTATGAGTTCCTTCTTATCCCTTTTCCTCCCGCCAGGCTCGAACATGTGTTTGTCTAAGTGATGAATTGCAATATCTGGGATTTCACCAAGCTAGGGGGCAAATGTAGACTTTTTGCTTCCAGGAAGGCCAATCAGTTTCATCCAGTCTAGTGCGTAAATATTGCGTAATTGAGCTTTACGTAGCTGAATTTTCAGGTGTGAATTTCTAGTTGTATATCACTAAAAACAAAAGGCCTCAGTCGTTAAACTGAGGCCTTAATTTTGTGTGGAGGTGGTTGGATGAGTTCAGAACTTTTCCTTGGGGTAATTTCAAAAATTGCATATGACAGGTTTGATAGGTATAAATAATCACTGAGTTTAGAGAGATTAAAAGGAGTTCTTGTGTCGGATCAAAAACTTTTGTTAGGCAAGTTTTCTTTCGATTGGGTATGGCTTATTTTGGCGGCCTGTTTGACGAGTTCAGGTAGCATATGCTTAAAACAGTCTCGGCTTGATGGGAAAGGCTTTCTTTCGCCATTTTTTTTCGCGAGCATGGCATTGTATGGGATTAATTTTTTAGCTTTTAGCAGGGCGCTAGAGCGATTGCCTGTTTCTCTGGCCTATCCTGTTTTTTCGGGGCTGGCATTTATTTTATTGGCTATTTTCTCAAATATCTTTTTCCGAGAAACGCTCCATGTAGAACAATGGATCGGCATTGTTTTCATTCTTGTGGGGCTTGCTTTTTTAGCCCGAGTCTAAAGCCTTAAAATTGAATGGAGGTGGAGAGATGCATTCAGAACTTTTCGCTTGCCAAAGATTGGCTTTGCCTCGTTAATAATACCATGTCATTTGTGAAAAATCGTGCTGAGGCTTGGCTGGTATGGGTAATGGAGCAAGATCAAAGAATTGGAACTTGGGCAATCTTTTGTTTCCATATTGCTATGGACTCTGGTGGGAGATACATATCTCCACCGTCTAGAGTGCTTTTATTATTTTGATATTCCTCCTCAATGCTTTTTTGCCGTGCAGGATCTGCACAGATAAAACCCAATCGGTAGTAAAAACCTGCTGATCCATTTGTTGATCGAACAGCAACTTTTCCTTCATAGCCCGCTTTTAGACTCATTTCTATAGCAAATTGTACAAGCGCAGATCCAAGATGGACTTCAGGTCGAACAAAATTATCAATTCGATTGATGAAAATAGCTCCTTGGTCATGACTCAATACCAGCCATCCTGAATTAATGTTGGCAATATACGTTTGTCCATCGGGGAATAGATCAATCGAGAAAGGACAATAAAGCGTTGTGCCATGAAAAGAATCTGTGTTGACTTTTCTTAAGTCAAAAACATGAGAAGATCCTTTTCGGTCAGGTGCTTTTATTAAAGCTACGCGTTCATAATTATTTCCAAACTCAGCGTGTCGTGAAGAGTAATCCCATGTTCCTGTTTTTGAGGGGATATTCATGGAATGATTCGCATATTGGTTTTTCTTGTCCGAGGACATGGGATTCAAATGAGGAGAGAGTTTAAGTAGGGGAGAAATAGGATAAAATTTCTTTAAAAAGAAATAAGCCCCAATGTTTACAAAAGGAGTCCAAAGCAAAATTGTTACAGCCAGCTTCGTTACTCGTTCTTGTAGGGAGTTTTCTTTAAAACTCTGCCTAAAATACTCCCACCCTCGGATGTAGGGTTGGTCCAAAAAGTCTCTGCTTGCAATTTTCATAGAGTGTTATTGTAAATAAAAACGGATTAATTATCTGTGTTAATATTTTATTTCAATAAATTAAAAAAATTAGCACATATTTGCTATTGTTAGATGTAAAAAGGCCGGGAGAATTTCCCGGCCTTATTGGATTGGAGGTGGAGAGATGCATTCAGAACTTTTGATTGGAAAAATGTGAAAGATTTAAAAATTCCACCCCGTCTCAACATTCACAAAATAAGAATAGAGCTTGGATCCAAATTCTCCTTGTAGATCGATCCCCAAAAAAGGAATGGCACTGTTGTTGGGATAGAAAATGGCTTTAAACTCAATTGCTCCTAAGTTTTGTGTTGATAGGGTGCCAGTTTGAATTGAAAAAAGCGGAGAAGACCCTATAAAAAGAGGAAGAAAGAAATTTTCTTGAAATGGTAACTGATTCACGTAACTTGCCTTTTCCAAGAATTCAATTTTCCCTGAATTTAGAGTGAAAAACTGCTGAATGTAAACCCCTGCTTCTGTTCGAAGTAGAGAAGCTTGTTCTGAGGGCGTTGGGATAGAGGTTTGTTGGATTCCTTTTTCATTGTACGACTTTTGCCAGAGCACAACCCAGTCGCCCATGACAAATGGGTTGATAGCAAGCCAGCTTTCCTTGGGCAATGAGAATGCCTTGAGTTCAATATGCGGTGTCAGGGTATAGCCTTGAGTAGAATAATGTGAAGTAAATTGGCCTGCAGTTTTCCGTATGCCTTTTAATTGATAAAAGCCTCCCCATAAGGATGATCCGATAAAAAATCGTTCATTTTGCCATGAGCTATAAACCGTGCCAACTTCTTGGTTAATATTGATGTGGCCTAACCCGCCCGTAAGGTGTGCATGATTATAAGTATAAGCGAGTCCTCCTCCAATAATAAATGGATCGATTTTAGCATCGAAAGTAGTTAATGCTCCTGCAATATTATTATTAAAGGCTGGGATAGATCCTTGATTTTTCTGATAGATAAAATCGTAGAATGGGATGATTTGAAACAAATAGGGAGAGATTTTTTCTTTTTCATTGTTGCTGTACGCTGGAAAATCACGCGCATCTACAAAGAGATTTTCTTCAGAAAAAATCGAATAGAAAGAGGGGTGATTGGGCTTTGAAAAAGGGTTGCGGCGAGATATCTGCGCATGCATTGTTTTGATTGTCGCAAGCATTGTATTAAAAACACTGTTTGAAAGAGCTCCTTGGATGCCAGAGGTCCAACCGTGAACAGAAAGAGAATTCGGTCCCGTATTTACCTTTATGTAATAGACGCTATTATCGGTATCATCTTGATTATAATACCATACGGCGTGCGGACCTGCTGACCTCAGAGTAGCATAATTGGAGCTGAAGTGGGCAGTAGTGCTCACAGAAGAAATGCCAGAGGATGATCCAGATAGATAATAAATTTTTCCATCAAAACCTGTACCCAGGCCTCCAAAGTCAGCATACCATAGTCCACCCGAAGAGGGGTCTAATACACAATATTGGCTATTGGTATTAAAATTAAGCGTTAAACCAGAAGAAGAGATTGCTTCTGTTGAACCGGATAGATAATAGACATTGCAGGGAAAAGGAGCTGTTGTTGAGTCTTTTGCGAGATCGAAATACCAAGCTGTGTCGGGGTTTTTCCCGATGATTAGATCTGAGTACTGGGTTTGGAAGGGGAGGGTAATAGTAGTTGAATTGATCCCGCTTAGAGAACCATTGAGATAATAAATATTCCCGTTAAATCCTGGAGAATTAATAAAACCTCTATCAAAATACCATCCTCTATTTTCCGTGCCACTCTGAAAAAAACCAGCATCCTGTGTTTGAAAAGCATAAGAAGCGCTTGGAGAACTTTCAATCTCGATGGAGGAGCCTTCAAAATAGTAGACTCGTCCTGAAAAACCGATCGTGTCGCTAAAGTAATTGTAATACCAGGCGGCATTTGATTTTTTGTCAGCTGCTATAGAGACATAGGATATTAAAAAAGCAAAAGAGCGATGACTTTCTACGATGTTTGGCATGTCTCCTTGCAAATAATATGCTGTCGCATTGCCCGTGACATTTCCAGTATCGCCATACCATGCGGTATTTTGAGCGACATCATTCAAGAGAGTGGCGTTCGCACTCTGAAATGTGCAAGTCAATCCACTCGAAGATTCTATCCCTGAGTCTGAACCGATTAAGTAATAGACTTTTCCGTTATAGTCAGAGCCTGCGCTAGCAAGAAAAAAATCATAGTACCAAGATGCAGCTGGATTGGAATCGGTTTCTAGAGAAGGTGAATTTCCTAAAAACGACACGCTGGTCAGTGAAGAATGTGTGATTCCATCGATAGCCCCATTCAGATAGTAGATATTTGCATTCAAGTCTGAGGGGTTGAGGTAGCTGTCATAATACCAAGCATGTGTAGCTCCCGTGGGGGCAAGGCTCAAGAAAGGGCCATTAAAATTTAAGGAAAGGGGAGGAGAGGAAGTGATGCTCTCAATGGAGCCGTTTAGAAAATAGACATTCGCATTAAAAGGGGTCGAAAGCGCATTGGTGCCTGCATCAAAGTACCAAGCAGCTCTAGGGCTATTGTTTGTAGTGAGATAAGCAACTCCTGTCTCAAAACTAAGAGAAAGGGGAGGAGAAGATCGGATAAAGGCAACATCTCCTGCTAAAAAGTAGACATTTGCATTAAAGCTGAGATCCCCTGAACTTTGATTTTCAAAATGCCAAGCATTATTTGGCGTCATATCTGCTGCCAAATCAGAAGAATTTCCCAAGAACTCTTGGATGAGTTCTGGAGATGATTCAATCTCCATTCCATACAACAAGGAACTCTGTATTAGAGTTGCTGTAGCCAGTAGCCAAATAGTTTTTTGCAATTTGAGACTCTGAGAGATTACTTTTATCGATTAATTTTTTACTTTTTGAAAAATTAACATAGAAATGAGAGGAGATCAAGGAACATTGTTTTCTTTACGTTATCGGGTATGTGGAGAGACGCATTCAGAACTTTTGACCGGAGCGCAGATGCGAACAGTTTCAGACTGTTTTAATCCTTTAATCGAGTTTAAGAGGGTTACGTTTTGTCATTTTTTTCACTATAGGCAAGGAGCGCGTAGTAGAGGTCGAGGGCTCTTGTAACTGCTTTCCAGTAGCGGGTGTGACTGTCCCTGCCTTTAATGACTCTGCTGACTTCACTCCCTATATTGCCAAGTTGTTCGGGAAGAGTCATTTTGACCCAACTTGGCCTTACAGCTTCCACATGTTCCTTTGTCAAGCCCATTTCACTAATTTGGTCTCGTAATAGCGTGATAAAGGTTGAATCCATCAGTGAATCTTGCCAGCAGTTTATTTTTTGGCTAGTTTTTTGAGTTTATCGCTTGCATTTACCCACTTTTCATGAGTTATATAGCCGCGGTTGACCAATAAAAAATATAAGGCAACCGCAGGAAAGTGTAAGAGAACTTCTAACCGTTTTGTTATTTCGGTGCCTGTCCTTCGACCCCTCTCGAGTGCATTTATTGAATTTTGGGAAAATTCAAAAACGGCTGCAAATTCACGAGTAGTCAGTTCAAGTGTATGTCTGAATTCGATGATATCTCTTGGAGCTATGTCTCGCTTGAAAATAGGGTGAAATATAAAAGAAGAAGGTCCTTTGCTGCCAACAGTGGATAAAAGGATAAAAGGGTCTTGCTCATTGGGGTCAATTCCCATAGCCAAACAATATTCTGGATAAGCAGGGTTTTGGGTAGAGGGAATACGGTCCTCAAGAGAGGGAAATAATTTGTCTGAAGAAAATTGTTTTTGAGTTAGAGGAAACTCGGGGCCAAGAGGAATGCTATATTTAGCTTTGAGATAAGAGTCCGCGTAGGTAAAAACCAGCTTTCCATCGATTTTGTATAAATTTCCCACGAGCGTCTGTGTTTTTCTTTTCTCTAAAAACACGAAAATCCCGATGACTTTTAATGGCCGCATAACTCCTCGTTTCTTTTCAAGATCAGATTCAACAAAGCTTTTTTTCTTTTCTCGCTTATATGGCTTTTCTCTATCAGGTCTTTGATTGTTGCAAGGGATAGATTTTTTTTAAAACGCCGGACAACATCGCCATAACCCAAACGGTTCCATTCTAAAATATAATCTTTCATTGTGGGCTTATCAGTGTCTTTTGTATAGATCGATCCTCTTGGTTGTAAGTCCGCTCCCAACATGAATGGGTCTTCCAAGGCAAGTGCAGAGGGATTATCATAAAAAGGGGAAAGCCACATTCCTTTAGCGGATCGAATGAAGGCTAAATTGCGTCCATGGCGGTCATGGTTGCCGATTAGGCTGTCCGCCAAAGTTAGAGTAATGAATTTTTCTTGCTCCGCTTTTCTTTCTGTTTTTTCTCCAATAATTTTAACAAGACTTTCACAATCATATTTTTCCCCATTGGTCACAAAATGATAGATGTGATCGAGGGTGGAAGCGGCTAAATCGGACATGAAATTTTTTGTGACAAAACAGAGCTGGTCTTTCGGGTATTTGATCAAATAATGATCTGGAACCGGAATGTTTAGGCTGCGAAAGATTTGATTGGATAAAAATTCTGTTGCGGGGAGCTCGGGATATTCTTGTTGTTGTACCTTTAAGATATATACTCCTTCCACCTCAAGCGCACCCAAACGCAAACCGATTAAAAGCCTCTGAAATCGAATAAAAAATCGGGGTTAATATTGAATTTAATATTAACCCCGATTTTTTATTCGATTTCAGAGAGCTTTTCATTCGGTTTTCGTGGGTGCCATTGAGGAGGAAGGAGTATAGGTTTTCTTTCCCAATCGCGCAGAATATTTGCGGTATGCTCCGTGAAAAAAGCTAATGTTTTTTGGTTCATGACTTACTGGTGCCGGGGGCGCGGATTGAGACCGAGCTATGAGATCGACAAAGTCCTCGCAGGCGCCAAAGCATTCCTTGAAGCAATTCTTGTGTAATCCATGTAGAGGGGGCTCTTTAATAGATAAGGGTTTGCAACAATGACAGCAAATAGCGGACGCCATGGTAGATCCTCTTTTCTTCCATTATGTAGATGACGCAATATTGCGTCAATAAAATGGTGACGCAATATTGCGTCGTTCGAGTCTGGAAGCTAAATTTTTTGATGAGAATTTCTATGTGTATCTTACTAAAAAAAAGGCCTCAGTCGTTAAACTGAAGCCTAAAATTGTATGGAGGTGGAGAGAATCGAACTCTCGTCCTTAGCAAACTCCATATAAATCTCTACATGCTTAGTGCCTATTTAGTACCGCCGGCCTTGCTGCAAGGCTCGCCACTCGGGGCCGGGGCGATCCTCAGTGTCTCGAACTCCCACGCAGAAGATCAACTCATGGGGTTCACACCTGGATGTATGACAGAAGTGACTGAGACTCCGGGTCGGATCTCAGGCTTCCGGGTTGCTTAAACTATTAAGTCTTAAGCAGCCATGGCGAAGTTAGATTCGTCATTTAGTGTTTCGCCGGATTTTTTAGGAGGCCATCCGACATCCTCCGCATGCAACTTATACTTCATTTCCAAGTCGAAACCTTGACACCCCCGCAGAAAGTCTCATGCGATGGCATGAGGCGCTCTACGTGAAAGTCAAGGATCTATAAGCCTATTGTACCATAAAAATGAATATTGAAAAAGTCTTTGATTTTAAGGGGTTGGAGGCTAAGATCGTCTTATGTTTTCCTTTGATCAAAAGTTGAGTTTTCCCGAAAGAGAAGAAACTGTCCTCCACTGGTGGAAGGATAGGGGTCTTTTCAAGCGCTCGATCGAAAATAGGGCGGGTGGCCCTTTGTTTTCCTTCTACGATGGCCCCCCTTTTGCGACGGGCCTGCCTCATTATGGTCACCTTCTGGCTGGGACAATCAAAGACGTCATTCCACGTTATAAGACCATGAAGGGCTTTCAGGTGCCTCGTCGCTTCGGCTGGGATTGCCACGGTCTGCCTATTGAGAATGAGATCGAAAAGGCTCAGGAACTCTCCGGTGGCCCTGCTATTGAGGCGTTCGGGATTGCAAACTTCAATGAGGAGTGCCGCAAGATCGTCCTTCGCTATACGGGGGAGTGGAAGAAAACGGTTGATCGCATGGGGCGTTGGGTCGATTTTGACAACGTCTATCGCACGATGGATCTCTCCTTCATGGAGTCGGTCTGGTGGGTTTTCCAGCAGCTCTTCGACAAAGGCCTGGTTTATGAGGGCTTTAAGGTCATGCCCTTTTCTGCCAAGTTGGGTACCCCTCTATCTAATTTTGAGGCGAATCTCAATTATAAGGATGTCGACGATCCTTCTTTGACCGTGCAGTTTCAGGCCCTCGATGAGCCGGATACCTGGTTTCTCGCCTGGACGACCACGCCATGGACATTGCCATCCAATCTCGCTCTGATCGCCGGCCCGGAAATTCCCTATGTCAAAGTGAAGAAGGGCGGCAACTACTATATTCTCGCAGAAGCTCGCTTGAAGGCAAACTTCAAGGAAGAAGAGAGTGAGATTATCGATCGCTTCCCAGGCCGTGCTCTGGCCAATCGGCGTTATGCTCCGCTTTTTCCCTTCTTTTCCGATCGCGCTAAGCAGGGCGCTTTCCGTATTTTGCTCGATGATTTTGTTACGGTAGAAGATGGCACAGGCATTGTGCACGCGGCGCCCGGCTTCGGAGAGGCGGACTTCTATGTTTGCAAAAGAGAAAATATCGAGCTGGTCTGTCCGGTGGATCCCAATGGCCGTTTTACTCTCGATGTCCCTACTTACGCAGGGCTGCTGGTCAAGGACGCTGACAAAGAGATCATGCGCGATCTAAAAAAGCAGGGCTCTGTCTTTCACCAAGCGACCATTCGTCACCGCTATCCGTTCTGCTGGCGCTCCGATACACCTCTGATTTATAAAGCGGTTGAGACTTGGTTTGTCGCTGTTGAAAAGATCAAGGATCGTCTTGTAGAGGCCAATCGGGAGATTCATTGGGTACCCGATCATATTAAAGAGGGTCGCTTCGGTAGATGGCTCGAAAATGCACGCGACTGGGCCATCAGCCGCAATCGCTACTGGGGCACGCCGATTCCTCTCTGGCGAAATGAGAGGGGCGATTGCAGGGTGATCGGCTCCATCGCAGAGCTCGAAGCTCTGACGGGTAAGAAAATCGACGATCTGCACCGCCACCATATCGATGATCGCACCTTTGAAGAAAACGGCTCTGTATTTAAACGTATTCCTGAGGTGTTCGACTGCTGGTTTGAATCGGGGTCGATGCCTTATGCGCAGAATCACTATCCTTTTGAGAATCCCGAGCTGACAGAAAGGGGCTTTCCGGCTGATTTCATCGCTGAGGGTCTCGATCAGACGCGCGGCTGGTTTTATACGCTGCATGTGCTCTCGACAGCTCTTTTCGATCGTCCCGCCTTCAAGAATGTAATCGTCAACGGCATTATCCTCGCCGAAGATGGCAACAAGATGTCGAAGCGGCTCCGCAACTATCCCGATCCTCTAGAAGTGATTCATAAATATGGCGCTGATGCAGTCCGGCTTTATATGCTCAATAGCCCGGCCGTGCGCGCTGACGATCTCCGCTTTACGGAAAAGGGCGTCGAGCAGGTGCTCCGCCAGGCGCTGATCCCTCTCTGGAACTCCTTTGTCTTTCTCTCGACTTATGCGAAGATCTATCACTGGCAACCGCATCTCGCGACAAAAAAGCCGGCTGCTCTGATCGACCGCTGGATTCTATCGATCACGCAAAAACTGGTGATGGATGTGGAGGGAGCCCTCGATGCCTACCATTTAAGCCAGGCTGTTGAGCCTCTTGTTGGATTCATCGATCAGTTGACCAACTGGTACATCCGCCGCTGCCGCTCGAGATTCTGGGCAGATGAGGATACCAAGGATCGAAGAGAGGCCTTTTCTACACTTTATACGGCGCTGATGACTCTTGTGAAAACAGCGGCCCCGTTTATTCCTTTCTGCACTGACGAGATCTATCGCGAGCTTCGCTCTGAGGAGATGCCTGAGTCCGTGCATCTATGCGATTATCCTGTCTATCAGAGTGATCTCCGCGATCTGGAATTGGAGATGGAGGTCGATGCAGTTCAAAAAGCAGTCAGCCTCGGTCATTCGCTTCGCAAAGAATACAAACTGAAAGTGCGCCAGCCTCTGGCCAAAGCTCATCTCATCACCTCCAACGAGCAGCTTTTAAAGGCGCTTCAAAAGCAGACGCAGCTGATTTCCGATGAGCTGAATGTAAAAGAGATTGAGTTTCATAGCGACGAGGGCGCTTTTGTCCAGTGGTTCGCCAAGCCCAATTTTCCTGTTCTTGGTAAGAAAATCGGCAAGCTGATGCCTCAGGCTCAAAAGATCATCCAGGCGTTTGATCGTAAGCAGATTCAGTCTCTACACGACGGCCGCTCAGTCTCTATTCAGATCGCAGACGAAAAGATCGATATCGCTTCCGCGGATGTGTTCATTGAACGAAAGGTCAAAGAAGGGCTCGCTGCTGGCGTAGAGGGCGATTTGACGGTGGCTCTCGATACGGATCTGAACGAGGATCTGATGTTAGAGGGTCTTGCCAGAGAGATTGTCAATAAGATCAATACCATGCGCCGCGATCTCGGTTTTGAGGTCACGGACCGCATTCACGTCTCCTTCAATACAACACCTCGTGTAGAAGAGGCTTTCCGCAGGCATGGCGAGGCCATTCAGAAAGAAGTTCTGGCTGTCAACGTCCAGTTCGGCAAGTCTGCCGGAGAGGCTTGGGATCTCAATGGCGAAAATGCAGTGATCGCGATTCAGCGAGTGCAATCATAAAGGAGTATATTCCCATTGGCGGCCTCGGTATATAAATCTATTGTTGCCAGACTGAGCAGCAGACATGCATCATAAGCGGTCATCTCTTCTTCCTTTAGAAATCTATCGGGAAATGCAGCGCCAAGAATTAGATAAAAAAACGTATTTTGAATATGTTTCCTTTCTTCATTCCTTATCCCTATAAGATTTGATGTGAATACGAAAATAGAATGCGTGACGGAAGCGATATTGTAGTTCCGTATCTCATTTTGAAAATTCAAAATCAGCATTTGGAATTTGTTTTCTATAAGTATTTCCCTCTCTCTTTTATTCATTATTTCGTAATTAATTGTGTGTATACTCGATAGAGAGTCTTTGGCATTATAGAGACTTTTGACGTAGAAAATTTGTGATGGAGCTGATTGGATCATAACATTGGCCCGAATATGGCATTCTTTAGGTAAGAGTATGGCATTGATCACAGCTTCGAAAAATCCCATAACGAATTCAGTTTTTTCGGAGCCTGAGAGAGTATGTTCTTTTGCGGCGAGTTCCATAAGCTGTTGAATCAGTTCAGTAGATTTTCCTCTGAGAATGCTGTAATTATTTTTTGCAATCAGTTGGTTGATGAAGAGATCTTTTGAGCTGATGCTCGTGCTGTTTTGTCCTGGATGGCAGGTAAACGGAGCAGTAATTGGAGAGACCATAACGAATCCACGGTTAAGATTCGATGAATATATTTAAAAGAATCATTTAGCGGAAGAGGGGCTCTAAAACCAGTAAGAGCCGTAGATGTTAATGAGGTAGCGAGTCCAATGCGCGCTCAAGTTCTCGTTATACGCAGTCTGTGTATGAGAGGAAGATGGAAGAAAAAAATCTCTGACGATACGCACAATGCTGTTGCTTGTGTTTGACCAGGTTGCGGAGCCTTCAAAATGAGTTCCGATCTGCCAGTGACAAGGTGAGCGGTAAGAGATGTCGGCTCCTCCGAGCTGGGTGCGGAGGGTTTTTCCTTTTGAGGAGACGCGTATTGTTGAGGTGTCAATCGCTCCGGGGCCGGCGAGATAGTAGTTAGAAACGGACTGTGAGAAGGTCTGTCTGAAATTGAGGTGTGTATACTGATAAAAGACATCGAAGCGGATGCGCTCTTTCCAGGCAAAGGCAATTCTACCCTCTGCATAGGGTCCATACCAGTCCTGTTGGATCGGGCGTGTAAATTCGAGGGCAGTAAATCCGGTGAGACCGGCGGGTGTAGATGTTTTGCGGCCCCTGGGAGCTGCATTGAAGTGGGTGTAGGTGTAGCCGAGCGCCGGGATAAAGGAGAGGGAGCTTCGATTGCAGTCAAATTTCCAGAACTTGATACGCGCGCCGATCGCTGGCTGTACATCGACTGTGTAGCCGCTTGCCATTTGAAAGGTACCAAAGTTCTGTTGTGGCGACTGGAAAGGCGCCAGGAGTCCTTTGAAGGAGAGATCGCCGTTGATCAGCCAGCCGTAGTCGGCCGATAGTTTCAAAAGCAGGCGCTCCCAGTTGAATTCCATCTGGTATTTCATGTAGGCGGAGTTGAAGTTGTCGAGATAGGCGATGTAGGTAGGTTCGATGAGTCTTTGCCGGTCGCGGCGATAGCCTGCTCCGAATGAGTTTGTCATTGTCCAAGAGCGCTCTTCACTTGGAGGCTTCCATCCAGGTGGCTTGGCGTCATCGTTATGGGTAGCTACAAGAGTCGCAGAGAGCAGGAGGGCGGTGGGTAGTAGAATCCGTTTCATCAATCGTCATTGTGCTGACCGAATCCTTTTTTGACTAATCGAATTTGAGCGGCTTGTTGTATTTGCGTCTCAAATAGAGTGTAGTGCCCAGTGCGGTAGAGAGGAAAAATGCCCAGACTACGACGTTTGGAAGTGTGGCGTGAGGAATGGATGGCTGCGGTAGGCGGCCCCAGCGAGGTCCCGGCGGCCAGAAGAGAAAGCTCGCGCCGCCCCGGAGGTTGTCTTGAGGGACAAATCCGAATTGTCTGCTGTCTCCGCTCATCGCGTGGTTGTCGCCTAATACAAGGTAGGTCTTCTCTGGCACTTTCAATCCATAAAGGCGGATAAAGGCTTCATCAATCTTTCCATCGGCTGTGATCGGCGCTCCTGCGTCATCGAAAGGAGCGTAGGGGAGTCGGGAAGAGGTTGCCTGTTTCTGGTACTCTTTCTGAATAAATTGGGCAAGTGCTGGATCTTTTTTAAAGAAGATCGGAGATCCCATCAGGTAGAGGTCGCCATGAGCGAAGTAGGCGTAGCGGGAAGGTGCGAGGCGCGTCGCAAAGCGCTCGTCCATTTCGATGCCAAGGTTGTAAAGGAGTTGCACCTGTTTTGGATCGCGCTTGAGAAGAGGGTGGTCGTTGGGCAAGGATTTGGAAACTCCCAGATAGAAAATACGGGAGGCTTTGCCGTCCTGGATTTCATAGGTGCCGTCGGGCACATCAGGCATTCTGGGTAGAAAGGTCTTTGGTTGAAATGAGGAGCCGTAGCGCGTCGCGATGCCATCTTTGACTATGAATCTGCAGGTGGTTATGTGCTGCATAATCGCATCGATTTTTTCTTCGCTGACAGGCAGAAGAGAGACGCTGGTGACAAGGGTGGGGCGGAGGCGTCCATATTCATCGCGCTCGACTTTTGCGCCTCTGAGGGACGGATGGTGCGTCAGCTCGAGATAGAGAGGTTGGACGGGCACTCCTTTTAGTGCAGAAGGATGGAGATCTCTTGCCTGTTCATGGGTCAAAAGACGCGTCATGGCATAATTCTTAAATCCCCAGAGATCGTAGTAGTCTTTTACCGGCTGCAGCATCTCTCCTTCAACAATTCCCCGAGAGTAGGTGGTGAGTTTTGCAATCGGCTCGTTCATCTGGTAAAAAACGGCAGATGAGAATGTGCCTAAAAGCGGCTGATTGGGCGTCTGGACTTTTCCGTCGAAGCGAATGAAAGGAATGTGTTCCAGGTTCTGAAACCAGGGCGTATCGCGCAGTTCTGCGAGATCCTGGCCATTTGCACTGATTCCGTAAATTTTACCGCCGTAGAAATAGAGTGTGTCGCCTGGCTTGCCGATGAGGCGTTTGACAAACTGCTTTTTGCCTGGGATGACAAAAAAGTAGTTTGTGTCGACATCGTAGATGTCCATGTCTTTGCCGGAAAAAATGACGATGGAGCCGCGTTTAACAAGGGAGGGATCGAACTGGACGTGGGAGGTTGGAGAGAGAGTATTGATGCCGTAGTCAGTTTTTGAAACAAGGAGAAGATCCTCTTCTTTCAGAGTGGGGCGCATCGATCCGGTGGGAATTGAATATAGCTCGAACCACATCTGACGAATTGCGATTGCCAGTGTCAGAGCAAAGACGATGGCAAAGGTAAAATCGCGGATTTTGTCCCAAAGCGTTTTAGGCATGAGTTTTTTGGATGCCTCTTCCAGAGAGGTGGCAAGTCGGGCTGCAATCTCAGGATTTTTTTGAGCGATAGCGGTTTGCAGGCTGGTCAAAAGCGACTTTAGGCGCTCTTTTCGATCGCCATCCAGAACGGACGCCTTTCTGCGATAGAGCTTGTAAAGCTGGCGCAGGACGCGACGCGATTTGGTAAGAGAGTAGAAGCCTGTGACTTTAGTGAACATCGTAAAAATTATAAGAGAGAGGGGTAGATATAGGCAATGTGGAAAACTTGTTGATAAGTCTCTCTCCCCTTGAGGGACAAGGAATTCGGAATGGAGGGGCGCTTAGAGAGAATGATTTTTAAGTGATTGGAGTAGAGAGGCTTGCAATGACTTGCAGAGGAGAGGTTCCCAGACAAGTGCTTTTTCCGGGGGTGTGTTGATAAATCCGTTAATATTCGTTAAAAATTTACTCTGCTTTCCAGAGAAAGGGCTTAGGGGATTCGGTATAAGATTCGCTATGTCCGTTCGGAACGAGAAGCCAGGTATAGCGATGATCCGGCTTGAGCATCGTCTGCAGCTCTTCCTGGTCGATCTCAATCTGTAGAATCTCTCCATCGCCATCAATCAGAGAATGGGTTACGGGGAGAATCTGTTTCTCGCGGGTCGTTACATCGACGGCAAAGAGCTCGAAACTGCGGTAGTATTTAGGGCTTTTGAGAGAGAGGCGCATCCCGCTTTCCGTTTTTTGAGGCGTGCCGATGAATTCGGGAACACGGCGGGGCATGCCTCGATGTAGGGCGGGGAGGCTCTTTCCTGCGTCGATCACTCGCAGCGATGCAGTGGCATGGGAGGTGTCGACCTGTATCCATATAGGAAAGGGCGTGTGGTTGGATCTGTCAAAGTAAAGGGAAACTTTATTTCCGGAGAGCTGAGAGCCGTCTTGCGGCCAGTTAGCTTCATAGACGGAGAATTCGACGTTAGCCATCGGTAGGCCATTGATGACGAGCGGGGGCTTCCAGATTTTTCTGAAATCGGGCTCACCTTCTTGGGGGGGAGGGCCGATGCGGCGGAGTGCTGTTTCAGGAACGGCAGCCAGCGGCAGTCCGAGAAGGGTGGGGATCAGGCTATCTTGGGAGGTGAGCTGCATCCAGGCGCTGCGGGTAAAGGAGTAGTGCTCCAGAAGCTGGTGGCTCTGGAGATCGATCTCGATCATGGCCCAGGAGGTGTGGCCGGGAGCCCGCTTTTTGATCCAGTCGCTCCAGGAGGTCGGCCGAGGATTGAGGGATTGAGAGGGAATGGTGATCTCTTCGAGGATAACAGAGTGGGGGGTAATGGAGCGGATGGCGAGAATAGAAATCATTTTATTTGATTCGGCAACGAAAAAATCGCCGATCTTGGCATTTTTCAGCCGATCTTTCAGGACATTGGGGGCCGCGTGGACAGCTTCCTTGGTAGGGGAGGCTTGCGGCTCTGCAAAAACTGCTGAAAATAGAGTAATAAAACCTATTGCACCATAACGAACGAGTTTCATCTTCATTCCGATGAATTTTATATTTTTAGATTTTAAGGTAAAAGGCGCAAATTTATCAATCATCTTAAGATGAATTGCTATTAGAAAATTTATAAGGTATAGGAGAAGAAAATCTTTGTGGGGCAGAGAATGCTGGCCTTCGCTGTCTGTTTTGTGCTGCTTTTTTCCGGTGGGGCTGAGCTGAGCTCACGGGACCTGCGCACGGAAGAGATCCGCCAAATCGACGAGGAAATCCGGGAACTGAAAGAAAAAAAGCGCGGATTTGAGGCTAGAGCCCTCTGGGCTGAAGACCAGGCGGAGCGCATGCAGTTTGAGGAGCGTTTCACCCTGGAGACAAGGCAATATTTCAAAATGGCCGAGCAGTACAGACAGCAGGCTCAGCTTGTGCAGGAAGAGATCGACAGACTCGAAAAGGAAAAAGAAAAACGCCTAAGAGGGTTATTTGGATCGTAAGATTGCAGAATTTTCTATCTATCACGAATCGCTGGCTCTTTTGACTGATCTCTATCAGTTGACGATGGTGTATGGTTACTGGAAGGCGGGGATCGCTGAGAAGCAGGCTGTTTTTCATCTCAATTTCCGCAAGTGGCCCTTCAAGGGCGGCTTTGCTCTTGCAGCCGGTTTGGAGACCGCGGCAGGTTTTATTCAGTCGCTAAAGTTTTCTTCCGGCGACCTTTCTTATCTCGAAACGCTTAGAGACAATAGGAATCAGCCTCTTTTCGAAAAGGCGTTTCTCGATTTTCTGGGAGCCTTCTCTTTTTCCTGCGATGTCGATGCGATGGAGGAGGGATCTCTTGTATTTCCCCATGAGCCATTCCTTCGCGTTCGTGGGCCGATCTGGCAGGCGCAGCTTCTGGAAAGTCCGATGCTCAATCTGATCAATTTCCAGACTTTAATCGCAACGAAAGCTGCGAGAATCTGTGCGGCTGCCAGCCCCGATCCTGTGATCGAGTTCGGAATGCGACGCGCGCAGGGCATCGATGGCGCCATTTCAGCGAGCAGGGCCGCATACATCGGCGGTTGCGAGGGTACCTCGGATGTAATCGCGGGCAAGCTGTTTGACATTCCAGTTAGGGGTACTCATGCCCATAGCTGGGTGATGGCGTTCGATGATGAGCGGGTCGCTTTTGAAACATTTGCGAAGATCATGCCGGCCAATTGCGTCATGCTGATCGATACCTATGATTCGATCGAGGGGGCGAAGCGCGCGGTAGATGTGGCGCTCTCCTTGAAAGATCGCGGGTTTGAACTCTCGGGAGTGCGGCTCGATTCGGGCGATCTCGCGCGGCTTTCGATAGAAATTCGCAAGATTCTCGATAGCGCAGGGTTTTATAAAACACAAATCATGGCGAGCAATGAACTGGATGAATACCTGATCCGCGATCTTAAGCAGCAGGGAGCAAAGATCAACGTCTGGGGCGTAGGCACGAATCTTGTGACCGGCAAGGAGCAGCCTGCGCTCGACGGCGTCTACAAGCTCTCGGCTCTCCAGGATGACAAGGGCCATTGGCAGCCGAAGCTGAAGCTCTCCGAGCAGACCGTCAAGGTGACCAATCCGGGCATCCTGCAGGTGCGCCGCTTTTTCGACGGGACGTTTTATACAGGAGATGTTGTCTACGACGTGATGGATCCTTTACATGAGCCGCTCGTAGGGATCGATCATTTTGATCCGAACCATCAAAAAGAGTTCAAGGGACCGGGGCATGAGGATTTACTCAAGCCGATTTTCCGCAAAGGTAAACTGGTTTACTCTTTTCCCAAACTCTCGCAAGTTCGCAGCCACGCGATCCGCGAGTTGCAAAGGCTGCCATCGAGTATGGAGCGCTTAACCAATCCGCAGCCCTATTTTTCCGGACTGGAAAAAAGTCTCTATCAGAAGAAGTTGAAAATCATTGCCGCGATGAGAAAAAAATAATCAGAGCAAATCCTTAAGTTGTTCTTCTGAAATTCCTTCAATTTCAATGCGCTTGAGCCTGGATGTGTGGCCCGACAGGATCTTGATCTGAGATTTGGAGATGTCGAACTCCTTTGCAAGAAAGGCGATCAAATTATCGTTTGCTTTGCCTTTTTCGGGCACACCTCGAATGCGGATGCGCAGCCGCTCATTTTCCCAGCCTTCAATCGAATTACTCGAGGCATTGGGAAGAACTTTAATATTTAGAATCATTTTTTTTGTTAGCAGTTTTGTGAGTGTTTGTTGTAGTATTTCTCTAAAAAATGGTTTTTTATATGTTTTCAGTTGATTTTCATCTAGAGCGCCTTTTCAATTTAACTTGCACAGCCGCTGATAGAGAAAAAGAGCTGCCCATTCCTCTAAAAGGAATCAATTTTACAGATTGTTTGGTACAACGGTCAATCGAACTTCCAAACTATACTCCAGAGACAATAGAAGAAAGGTTCCAAATAGGTCTCTTGTTTTTGCATAGACATAGACTTGCAAACGATTCCGTTCAGGTCTATCAGAGCAAAAACAATCCTGCACATATTCGAACTCTGATCGGTAAAATCCAGGGAGATATCGAGAGGCTCGCTGGCAGCCAGGGACGTAGCATGTTCTTTTTCCCTGGGGGCACTCCTCATCATGCCATCTGCTATGGGTTTGCAAAAGAAGCAGACGGAAGCTACTCTTTTCTGATTTACAATAGAGGTGAGGGATGGGATGATCCCGAGCTTCATGGAAATGTTCTTCTAGTTCGAAACGGAAAACAGATAGTGCGTACCCGTGTACAGATCTGCGAGCTTGCCAAAGAGGATCTGCAGGATGAGGGTCTGCTTGAGGCTTTGATTGTTTTTCAACATGATCTGGATGCGACAATGGAGAATGTCTATAGAAAGATTAAAGAGTGTCTTCTCGACAAAGCCTTAGGATTGGTGCGAGAGGCTCCGGGAGAGAGTGAATGGCTCGTTCTAACGGAGAGGTTATCTCTCGACATGAACGAGAGCGATTTTTGTAGGTTGCAACTGATAGAAGATGAGCTTATGGTCGATCCCGCTTTTCACTCACTTCCGGTATCCGGTAGCTCTGTAGAAAGCAATGCAGAGGCACCTGAGCATTATCTTGTTGAGCCGAATCTTCGCCGGAAACTTAAGCTGTCTGCCATCAAGACAACCTATGAGCACGTTATTGGTCACATTCCTGAGTCTCTAACCAGTATGGTATCTTTGAAGATCCTAAGGCTCAGAGATAAAATCTTGTTCTGGCGCTGGACTGCGTAGGGCATGTTGTAACGGGGTTTCTATGTTATCTGTTGATTTTCATCTTGAGCGTCTCTGCAATTTAATAGGCAGCGACGGTTGTGCAGGAAATGAGCCACTTATTCCTCAAAAGGGAATCTATTTTACAGACTGTTTGCAACAGCGGTCGCTCGATGCTGCAAGTTATTTTCCGACAAGTTTAGAGGAAATGACCCAGATCGACTATCTGCGCATGCATAGACACAGACTTGTAGAGTATTCCCATCTGATCGATCAGTGCGAGATCGATTCTAAAAATATCCCAAGTCTGGTTTATAAAATCCAAGAAGATATCGAAAGGCTTTCAGATATCTGGGGACGCAGTGTGTTCTGTTTTCCCGGAGGCACGGTTCATCATGCTGTCTGCTATGAGTTTGTGCAAGAGGCAGACGGCACCTACTCCTTTCTGATTTATAATAGAGGAGAGGGATGTAATGATCCCGATCTTCATGGAAATGTTTTTCTGGTTCGAAATGGAAAACAGATAGCGCGTACCCGTGTACAAATCCGAGGTCTTGCCAAAGAGGATCTGCAGAATGAGGTTCTGCTTAAGGTCTTGATTCTTTTTCAACATGATGAGTATGCGACAATGGAGGATGTCTATGGAAAGATTAAAAAGCATCTTCTCGAGAAAGCCTCAGGATGGGTGCGAGAGGCTCCCAGAGAGCGTGAATGGCTCGTTCTAACGAGGATGTTATCTCTCAATATGAACGGGTACGATTTTTATAGGTTGCAAGAAGTAGAAAAAGAGCTTCTATTCGATCCCGATTTTCACACGCTTCAGGTATCCGGCAGCTGTACAGAAAGCAATACACAGACACCTGAAAGCTTTATTATCGATCCGAATTTTCGCAGGAGACTTAAGCTGCATGCCATTCAGTCAACCTATAATCTCATTCAAGAGCACGTTCCTCAGCCATTGGCCACTAAAGTAGCTCTGAAGATCGAAACTCTCCTAGAAAAAATCGATTTTTGGAAATGGATGGCGTACTCTTAAACTTTAGCGGTTGCGGGTAGCTGCACAAATACAGTGTCCTGATTTTCAGGATCATCTATCATGCGCGGATGCTTGAAGTAATTCTCCTCAATTTGAGATTTAATAGTTGGCAAAACAGGTGCCGCTGGTGCAGGAGTTTCTGCTTCTGCCGGTGCAGGAGCTTCTACTTCCTGAGGAGAAACTGGATCCGGTAGAGAGAGATCCGTATCCTGCTGGTTGTTATTTTCTTTGCTTAAGTCTTCTTCTTCTTCGCTTGAAACACAGCATGGTACACAGGAACAAAATACACACGTAATCATTGTTGCCTCACATTTTAAGGATGGGTGAGCCTATATAAAAACTTAATAGAGTTCAAGGATGCATTTTTTTGAGAAGCTCTTCCATCTTTTTCAATGGCAGCGCGTTGATGACATGCTTTTTCTCCAACCAGCCTTTTCTTGCGATATTGATACCGGCTTCGACAAAGGCAAGCTGATCTGTCGCATGCGCATCGGGGTTAATGCAGCATAGCAGTCCCTTTTCAACGGCGGCATGCCAATGACGCCAGTCCATATCGAGCCTTTGAGGATTGCCGTTGAGCTCCACGATCTTTTTATTGGCGATGCAGGCATCGATCACTTTGGGGATATTGAGCGCATAGCCTTTTCTCTTTAAAAGCAGCCGTCCTGTCAGGTGGCCGATGATGGTGGTGGAGGGGTGTTCGATCGCTTTGATGAGTCTTTGTGTCATCTTTTTCTCGTCGAGTTGAAACGAGGAGTGGATCGAGACGACGATGTAGTCGAGCTTTTTGAGAAAGGAGTCGGAAAAATCTAGATGGCCATTGGCGAGGATGTCGCACTCGAGTCCGGCAAAAATGTGGATTTTGCTTTTCCGGTTGATTTTGCGGATCTCTTCCATCTGCTTTAAGATGCGCTCTTCGCTGAGGCCGTTGGCCTGGAAGGAGGATTTGGAATGGTCGGTAATGCCGATATATTCCCAGCCGAGATCTTCCGCAGCTTGGATCATCTCCTGCAAAGAAGATCTGCCGTCAGAGGCGGCGGTATGATTGTGGAGAGCGCCGCGCAGATCTTTGAGTTCAATTAGTTTGGGGATCTTGTTTTTGGAGGCCGCCTCAAATTCACCCATATTCTCTCTCAGCTCGGGCGGTATGTAGGAAAGATCGAAGAGATTGAATAGTTTTTCTTCGGAATCAATGCGTCCTTTCGGGCTGGCTACACCTTTTTTGACCGTCTCAATGCCATATTCGCTCAGCGACCAGCCTCGTTTGAGCGCGCGCTCCCTCAGCTTGATATTGTGCTCCTTGGAGCCGGTAAAATAATGCAGGGCGTAGGCGAACTGACTGTTCGGCACAACGCGCAGATCGGCCTGGATGCCACTTTCTAGTAAAATACTCGATTTTGTCTCGCCCTTGGAGAGAACTCTTTTTACAAAGGAGTGCGTGGTAAACCATTCCATCACAGCTTTGGGATTGGCTGAACCGGCGAGAAAGTCTAGATCGCCGATCGTCTCGAGTTTTCTTCTCAGGCTTCCTGCGATCTCGGCTTGCTCGACGCTTTTCAATTTTTGGAGGCCCTCGAGGATAGGCTCTGCGATGAGCATCGCATCCCACCAGAGGTGGCGCGCCTGATACTTTTCAGACTGCTCGAGAGAAGCGAGGATATTCTGCTCTGTCTTTTTGCCAAATCCTTTGAGTTTGGCGATTTTCCCCTCTTTGGCGGCTTTTTTCAGAGAGGGGATCGAATGGATATGCAGTTTCTTATAAAGAACCTGCACCTTTTTGGGGCCGAGGCCTTGCACGGTGAGCAATTTCAGCAGGTTCTTTGGAAGAGAGCCTTTGAGTTGCTCGTATTCGGGAAGGCGGCCCTTTTTTACGAGCTGGCTGATTTTCTCGGCAAGATGCTCGCCAATTCCCTCGATCTCCGTCAGTCTACCTTCTTCTACGAGCTCTTCTAGATCAGCATCGAGATTCAAGAGCGCGCGGGCTCCATTTCTGTAGGCGCGGATGCGAAAGGGATTTTCCCCTTTCAGCTCCAATAGATCAGCCATCTCTTCCAGAATCTGTACAATTTCTTCTCGTCCCATCAATTGCAAAATGTGCAGATTTTTATAAGAAAAGGCAAGAATTTTCCAGAGGAGTTTGTTATAGATTATTTCTATGACCGATGCTCTTTCCTCGATTCCCTCATCCGTGTATCGATTTCAGATGAATCGCTCTTTCACCTTGCAATCTGTCCTCGACCTTCTTCCCTATTTACAGGATCTCGGCATAGAAGGAGTCTGCTGTTCTCCTCTTTATGATGCAGTCACGCCAGGTGGCTATGATGTTGTCGATCCCAACCGTTTGCATCCGGAAATCTGCTCGCAAAAAGAGTTCGATGTCTTTACTGAAAAGTTGGCGAAGCTGGAGATGAAGTTGATCTTCGATGTCGTGCCTAACCACATGGGTATTTCAGGAAAAAAGAATCGCTGGTGGATCGATGTTCTGAAAAGGGGAGAGGCATCTTCCTACGCCTATTTTTTTGATATCGACTGGTCGCCTCCGAATCCCTCCCTGAAAGGTAAAGTGCTTCTCCCGATTTTGCAGGGACCTTATAAAGTCGCTTTAGAAAACAGAGAGATTGAACTGATATGGGAAGATGGGGAGTTCTGGATTCGCTATTTTGAACATCGGTTTCCTCTTTGCCCGGAAAGCTTGGTCGAGAAAGAAGGGAGGGAGAGCATTCTGGAGCGGTTCCGGGGTAATGTGAGAGAGATCGAAGGACTCCTCGAAAGGCAATACTATCGCCTCTCCTACTGGAAAATGGCGGGAGCCGAGATCAACTATCGCCGTTTTTTCAATATCAGCAAGCTGGCCGCCATTCGCATCGAGGATGAAAAAGTACTCGAGGAGCATCATCGCTTTCTCTTCGAGCTGATCAAATCAGGAAAAATACAGGGGCTTCGCATCGATCATCCTGATGGCCTTTTTGACCCGTGCCTCTACTTTGAAAGACTGCAGAAAAAGGGATCTTTTTTTGTTCTCACGGAAAAGATTCTCGATTTTCAGGAAATGCTTCCCGAGAGGTGGGAGGTCGAGGGAACGGTCGGCTACGATTTTCTCAACATGGTCAATGGCCTGTTCATCCAGAAAAAGAACGAAGAGGAGCTCAATGCCATTTATAGTTCGTTTATCGGCTATGAACAGAATTTCGAAGACATTTTATATCAGCGAAGAAAAAGCTACATCGAACAGGAGATGGGGAGCCAGATCCGATCTCTAGTCAGGCTGCTCGAAAGTATTGCCGTCTCAATGAAATCCGAGTTTGAGAAAGAGGATCTGCAGCAGGCCATCAAAGAGATAGTCGCCTGTTATCCGGTGTATCGAACCTACATCAGACCCGGCCCAAAAGAGAGGATTAAGGATTGCGCATATATCGAGCTGGCCATTGAAAACGCGAGAAAAAAAGCGTTCAAAATTCATCCGGCGCTTTTCGATTTTCTTCAAACCCTGCTCTTAATGGAAGTAGATCCAAACGATGAAGAGGCGATCCTTTTTGCCATGCGCTTTCAGCAGATCACAGCTCCTGCCAGGGCTAAAGGACTCGAGGACTCCGCCTTCTATATTTATAATCGCCTGATCTCTTTGAATGAGGTAGGCGGCTATCCCCGTACATTTGGAACTACAATCGAGAATTTCCACGCCTTCAATCGGCAGAAGCTAGCTCTCTGGCCTCTTGGCTCTCTTGCCTCTTCCACGCATGATACGAAATTCAGCGAAGACGCCAGAATGCGCATCAATGTATTGAGTGAAATACCCAAGCTCTGGCGTTCTAAGGTTCATGAGTGGCAAAAGCAGAATCGAAACTACAAGACGAGGATCGACGAAGCGGAGTTTCCCGATGCCAATGCAGAGTATTTTCTCTATCAGCTCATGGTCGCCCTCTGGCCTGTATCCGAAGAGAGGCTTTGGGGCTGTTTTTTAAAATCGATCCGCGAAGCGGGCCTCTATACCTCCTGGATACGGCCTTCTCAAGAATATGAGACAGCAGCAGAAACATTTGTTCGCTCCCTTTTTTCACTATCCGCCTCAGGCAATAATGGATTTCTTGCCTCTTTTGCCTCCTTCCACGAGGAGATCGCCCGGGCAGGCTCTCTCAATTCTCTTTCATCGATAGTGATGAAGATGGGGTCGTGCGGCATCGCAGATCTCTATCAGGGAGACGAGTGGTGGAATTTTCACCATGTAGATCCTGATAACCGCAGCGACGTTGATTATGCCCTAAGGAAAAAGCTCCTTAAAAATAGCGAAGAGAAAAAGCTCAGAATACTCTCTCAGTCACTCGCTTTGAGGAAAAGTCGAAAAGAACTTTTCTTGAAAGGAGAGTATCTGCCTCTTACCATCAATCATGATGAAGCCATCGGATGGATCAGGCAGCTCGGCTCCGATTTTGCCATTGTTCTGGCCGGCCGTTTTTTTTACGGTCGAAAAGAGTGGAAAGGCGAAGTGGTTTTGCCTGAGAATTTCACTCGTCAGGAATTGGTCAACCTCTTCACAAAAGAGACAATCCCTCTTCATCAAAAAGAGGGGAAAAGTATCTTGTTTCTCTCGGATATTTTAGGAGAATTTCCAGGCGCAATACTGATTAGCAAGAGTTAGTATTCTTGTTTTTATCTACAAAAAATATTCATATTTTCTTTTCATAAATTGACGAATTGACGAAAATCTCCTCGTTTTTTTTAACCCGTATTGAGGCGTCCCCATGAGAGTATTACTGCTTGGATGTATAATGTTTGCAACTGTGTCAAAGGCAGGGGCGATTCACCAGATAGGTGCCTTGGGTAAAAGAACTCCTCCCACCCCACCGGTTCATCACACATCACCCGAGATTCCTGTGGCCGCCTATCTCCCTGGAGAGCAGCCTACGCAAATCTTACTCCTCTCTGAGGTAACGGATCCGATCTGGGACGACTTTTGGCATGGAAGACTGGGAGACGCAGTGATCGAATGTCCAGAGGGCTCAGAGCTTCCACTCATTTTTAAGTTCAAATCGAATCTATTCTCTCTTGTCGAGGAGCCCCTTAAGCTGAAGGTTGATAGAACATTTTATCTGAGATACCTGGGCGCTGACTTTCTCTTCAGCCTCGATGCAGTCGATTGGTGGAGCTTTTCACAGTTCTTCAGGGGAAAAATCAATGCCGATTTCGATATCATCGATAACGAGCCTGAAGTCAGTATTGAGCTTGAACTTTTAAAATAGTTATTTAGCTTCTTGCCAGTAGGGATGCGTTAGATCCTTTTCATAGCAGCAAGTCTCAGGATCATACACTTTCACGGGAGAGAGATCTTCTCCATAGTAGCGCTGCAGATACTTTTTAGTCCCATTGGGTATAAAGACGGAAATGCCATCAAAAAGGCCTTTTTTAAGGGGAAAGACATCTTCATGTGCGCAAGGGATCGTAAATCGCCTTTCATAAACCTTCCACCACTCCGGCATAAAAATATTCGAGTCGAGAGAAAGCACATACCTGAGGTCCTTGGGGTCAATGGCAAAAAAGAAGATATCGACCATTGTCTTCGTTTGATAGATGAAAATCTTTAAATAGGAGTTCGGCTCACTGCGACTCGACCAGTCCATGACAAAGTACTTCGTGGGATCGAGCTGATTGAAGACGCGCTTTGCATTGTGAAAATCGGGCAGAAGCAGCGCCAGATCAATATCAAAATCCCAGGGAATGACCCCTCCATAGCGATAAGCGCCCAAGCATGTGCCACAATCGACCCACCAGGGGATGTTTGCCTCATCGAGAAGAGAGGAGATATCCCGCAGAACATCTTTTTCCAGAGCAAGGTGCATCTCATCGCCGGGGCGGCGTGAATAATTCTCTGATACAAAAAGTTCGGCAAGTTCTGGATTGCCTATGAGAAGGCCAAGACTCCGATACAGCTCGAGATTCGATCGGGTAGCTGTTGAAACAAGGCAAGCGTGCATGGAATCGTGGCGCTCGCGTACCTCAGGATCTAAAAAAGCAAGACTCTTAAGGCAAACGCCTACAATTGTTGAGGGAGCCAAGGTAAGGCCCGCAGCGAGAGTTTTAACCCAGAATGCATCCTGATATTCAAACCTCTGCTCAAAGCTCCATGCGAAATCCGGAGATTCGTTCTCATTTTTGACAGCGCTCTTCCCGCAGAAAATATATTGAAAGGGCACCAGAGCCTGGTTGGCCGCTTTTTCCAGACCCGTTGCTTCGACGGCTGAGACATTGAGAAATAGATTGGCTGTAAAAACATGATAGAGAACGACAAGAGGAATCCAGAGCCGGATCGATACATCAAGAAGCTTGTCCCAGAACCAGTCCATTATTTAGTTCCTGTTTTTGTCGTTTGAAGAGGGTGACTTTAAAGTCTGGCCAAGAATCAATTTGCAGGCAAGCAAGATTTACAGTTTTTTCCGCACGGAGTTCCGTGCGGAAATTTTCTGGGATTTCCGTTGATCAACGGTATCTCATTCTCAGTAAGCGCTAATAGTTTCCGAGGATTCCCATAATGCCGATGAGGATCAGATAGATCGCCACGACAAAGTTGAGTAAGCTGGGATAGATCAGAATTAAAATCCCTGCGATAAGAGCGATGATTGGGGATGCAATCGGGTGAATGATCATAAAATACCTGCCTTTTGTTTTTCTGGTTCTGCTTCGTCGTATAACTTTGCCCTATTTTTTCGAAAAGAAGTTTCGAAAATGGCAGTCCAAAAAAAAAAGAATCAACGTCCATTTTTTCATTTTACAGAGGGAAATTTCTGAGATCGCCGCTGCAAATAGGCATGGGAAAAAGATGTAAGAAAAAAAATGTTTTGGGAAAAAAATTCCTATTCGATATTCTTCGAATCAAAGAAACCTTGTTTCGAGGAGAAGAGAATGAGTAGAGTTTTAACACTATGTTCAGCTGCAGCTGTGTTAGCTGCGACTGGTGCTTTTGCACAAATGTCCAGAGACAATAACAGATCAGGTCATAACCAAGCCGCTTCAAATCCATGCGCATGTATGGAACAAGGCATGGGACTGCCAACAGAAAAGAAATGTTTCCCAGCGGCATATAATGCTCCAGCTAGCATTGCAGTAAGCTGCGGATGGGATTTTGATATTTCAGCCAGCTTCCTTTACTGGTATGTCAGTGAAGAAGGTCTGGATGCGGCACGTGCTGCACCAAGCTTAGCACCTCCAGCTGTACCAAACACTGGTGCTGTTGCTTATCAGGATTTTTCCTATAAGCCTGGCTTTCAGGTAGCGGTTGGCTATAATACTGGTTATGATGATTGGACAGCTTCCCTACAGTATACATGGATGCACCAATCAGTAAGCACTACTGCAACACCTCGACCGCTCGCAACTGGCGCAGCTGGTACTTGGCTAGGTAATGACTGGTTTGTTGTAGCTCCAGGTAACACAGCAACAACTTCCCTTTCTACCGGATGGAAAATGCACATGGATATGCTGGACTTGTTCTTCAGCCGTCCTTACTATCAAGGAACTCAGTTAACTCTGTCTCCTTATGGTGGTATCCGAGCTCTCTGGATTCGTCAAGCTTTCAATGTAGATTTGACGGATGCAGCAGCTTTCAACCCTTCTGCTAAAGCAAAATCAAATTCTTGGGCGATCGGAGCTGCTACCGGTGTAGATACTCATTGGTTGCTCGGAATGGGATTCCGTTTCGAAGGTAACGCTACAGGAGCCCTGCTCTACACGCAATACACTACTATCGCGTGGAAACAGTCAAGAATTGGCAGCAGCGGTGCTACTGCATCAACGACTGACTACAGTGCAGTTCGTCCAATGGCGCAATTGGGACTTGGCTTAGGTTATGGCAGCTATTTATACTGCCAGAAGTTCTATGTCGATTTTTCAGCGCGATATGACTTCAACTACTTCTGGAGTCAGAACGTAATGCGTCCTTTTGTTAGCGAATTGGCTGGCAATGAAGACGATCGTGGAGACCTGTCAATGCACGGTCTGACACTGAATGCACGTTTCGATTTCTAAGACTGATTTTTTCTAAAGTCCAAAGGCCGTCTGACACCAGACGGCCTTTTTCATTTCCGTCAAAACCAAATTTATTCCACCATCCTGCCCGCGCAGCGGATCTTGCTGGCGTAGCCCATCCTGTTTCAGTGCCTATCCCCACAATGTAAGCGATCCTGTTACAGTGCCTATCTCCATAGTGTAATTGATGAAAAGAAATAACATGATCCGCTGCGCGGGCAGGATAGATAACTGCGTTCTATTTCCGTATGGATTTCTTATGCGAGACCCAAACAATCAGACCGACGACAATGGCTCCACCCAAGATGATTGGGAGGATGATCGCCCAGAGATATTGAACGACAAACGCGCTGAAAAAGGCGAAAATTCCAAGAATCACGCCGATAAGAAGAAAGGTTTTATCCGTGTAGACTCCGGCAAGAAATACGGTCAGGGCAAGAAGTGTTAGATTGACAAGGCCGGCATTAAAGCGGCTGAGATTGCCCAGATGGACGAACCAGGATACGAGTGCAACAGCCAGAACGAGTCCGACCCAGTGCAAAATTTCATGACCTAGAGAGACGAGCCTGACGATTTCTTGATCTCGATGGGTATACCAGCTCAACCAGAGAGCGAGAATTGCGTAGACGGGGACAACCCACTTCCAGTATTCAAAGCCTCCGCCTGAGATTATATCGGTGATGACCATGCCGATGAAGGCAAAGAGCAGCATTGCAATTCCGACGCCGAGTCTAGCTTTCCAGGGATGTTGGGAGTTCATAGGCCTACCCATAACCGATTATCCAATGGAGATAAAGAAGTTTTTATTTAGAAAGAGGGGAAGAGGCACTTTTCTGAAGCGCGGCAGAAAGAAAAGGGGTAGTAGTCCGTAATAAAAATTCTTGAGATAATTTCGAACGTGAAAGCTCTCGCGGATCGACGATCGAAATGGGGGGTAGTATGGAAGGGGAATACAACCCCCCATTTCGATCGTCGATCCCCGAGGCTTTGACGCCGAAATTACTCCAAGAATTTTTGTTACGGACTACTAGGGGAGAGGATAGCAGCTGCTCTGGCTCGATCCAGAAGTGGGATAGTTCTGTCGATCTATCCGCTACGGGAGCCAAAGATTCGATCTGGTAGATCAGCCCAACCTGGTGCAAGCTGCCTATTGTCGCCGTGCAATTTTCGATCCAGTGCATCGAGCGGAAGGTCATGCCCGTCTCTTCGAGAAGCTCTCTTCTCAATGCCTCTTCAATCGTTTCGCCATGATCCAGGCCACCACCGGGAAGATCGAATTTTCCCTTATGCGCTCCTTTCTGTTGCATGACAACCAGAATTTTTCCATTCTCTTGAGCAAGTCCGTAGACGCCGGTTCTCATGATTTTTGGGCGAAGCTGCGATTTTTTCAAGCTCAACCTTCTTTTGTTTCAAGCCGTTGTAATAGAGCCTGAAACTCTTCGGGGCCCATTGCATTACATCGAACCAGGCGGTATTTTTCTCTATCGAAAGGAGGGATGCTGTTAAGTCTTATAGAAGCAACCTGCTGCACCAGTGAGTCAGTAGGAGTTCGGCTTTCCAGCACAGTGGGATCCGAAGCTTGGAATTCACGTGACTTGAAGTCGCGGC